>Ga0105047_10001668_pt1 | contig 39791 bp, 42 predicted proteins | sample MAT04_FD_78384 | JGI IMG/M metagenome (GOLD analysis project Ga0105047, IMG submission 78384) | Freshwater microbial communities from Lake Fryxell liftoff mats and glacier meltwater in Antarctica - MAT-04 (megahit assembly) | ecosystem: Environmental > Aquatic > Freshwater > Ice > Liftoff...
TGACCCATGCCTTGGCGCGCGGCGCGAAGATTTACGGCGAAGTGACCGGCTATGGCGCCACGTCCGACGGGCATGACATGGTCGCGCCGTCGGGGGAGGGCGGTGAACGCTCGATGAAGCTGGCGGTCTCGACCCTGCCCGAGGGGCGGCGGGTGGACTACATCAACTCGCACGGCACCTCGACCGTGGTGGGCGATGTGACCGAGATGGAAGCGATCCGCCGGGTGTTCGGCCGGGGCAATACGCCGCCAGTGTCGTCCACGAAATCGCTGACCGGGCATTCGCTGGGCGCGACCGGGGTGCACGAGGCGATCTATTCGCTTTTGATGATGAACGGCAGTTTCATCACCGCTTCGGCCAATGTCGAAACCCTGGACCCGGCGCTGGACCCATCCGAAATCGTGACCACCCTGCGTGAGAATGTGGAACTGGATTCGGTCCTGTCCAACAGCTTCGGCTTCGGCGGCACCAATGCCACGCTGCTGATGAGCAAGTATCTGGGCTGACCAGAAAGTCTGGTCGGGCGCGACAGACCCGGCGATTTTGGGGGGGACGATGGCGGAACTGTTGAAGGGCAAGCGCGGGCTGGTCATGGGCGTGGCCAATGACCACTCCATCGCCTGGGGCATCGCCAAGGCGCTGCATGCCGAGGGCGCGGAACTGGCGTTCTCTTACCAGGGCGAGGCGTTCGGCAAACGGGTGCAGCCTTTGGCAGCCTCGGTCGGGTCAGATTTTCTGGTCGATGTCGATGTGGTGAACGACGACAGTCTGAACGCCTGTTTCGGCCTGTTGAAGGACCGCTGGGGCACGATGGATTTTTTGATCCATGCCATCGCGTTTTCCGACAAGACCGAGCTGACCGGGCGGTTCACCAACACCTCACGCGGGAACTTCCAGAATTCGCTGACGATTTCCTGCTTTTCCTTCATCGACGTCAGTCGCCGTGCGGCCGAACTGATGCCTCAGGGCGGCTCGCTGATCACCCTGACCTATGGCGGGTCCAACCGGGTGACGCCGAATTACAATGTGATGGGCGTGGCGAAGGCAGCGCTTGAAAGCGCGGTGCGGTATCTGGCCAATGACCTTGGGCCGCAAAAGATAAGGGTGAACGCGATCTCTCCCGGCCCGATGAAGACGCTGGCGGGGGCGGCCATCGGCGGCGCGCGGGCGACGTTCCGGCATACCGAGGCGAACGCCCCGATGCGCCAGAACGCGACGCTGGGCGCCATCGGCGGCACGGCGGTCTGGCTGTGCAGCGACTACGGCAACTGCACCAGCGGCGAGATCGTGCATGTCGACAGCGGCTATCACGTGCTGGGCATGCCGCAGCAAGAGAACCTCTGACCCTTTGCGCCAGCTTCCGGCGGTGAAGCAGCGGAGCTTCGCAAGGCCTTTGTCTCGCTTCGGGGCGGGACGCCCCTCGGGCTCGGGCAATTGGGGGTTTCACACCCCCAAACCCCCGTGGAGGTACTTGCACCACCGTGATGAGGAAAAGCGCCCGCATCATCATTGTGGCGCAAATACTCATCTTTCTTCCTGATCCTGTCGCCAGAAACTTAGCTGGTCTGCTAAGTTAATGCTTGCCGTATCTTGGGGTGTCCGTCAGTCTTTGCGAAACTGTGGGGGCTTGCATGACCCAGATGATCTTCGTGAACATTCCCGTCACCGACGCGGCCCGTAGCCGCGCGTTTTACGAAGGCATCGGCTTTGCGATCAACCCGATGTTTTCAAATGACGACTCCCTGCGCGTCGTCATTTCGGACTCCATCTTCCTCATGGCGCTGAAGCGGAGCTTCTTTGAAACCTTTGTGACCCGCCCGGTCGGCGATCCGTTCAAGTCCGCCGCCGCGCTGATTGCCTTGCCGCGGGACAGCCGGGCCGGGGTGGACGCGATCACCGAGGCTGCGCTGAAGCACGGCGGCATCGACCCGCGCCCGGTGCAGGACCTGGGGCCCTTTGACAATTGTTTGGGTGCATTTCACCGGTTGACTGCAGGAGCTTGAGCAAACCCGGGCGGAGATGCGTCCTTGGCACTTGCGCGCGCCGGGGTGAAAGCCTCTCTGGCCTTCGGCATCCAGGCCTTCGCGGGAAAACTTGGGTTGATGCTCGCGGCCTTTATCGTCATGCCGCTTTTGCAATGGAAAGGATTTGTCCCGGGGCATGTCAACAGTGCTGATGCCTTGAGCCGCCAGTTCCTTGCGACATAGGCCTCATTTCCCCGCTGAACTGGCAAACCGCTACCGAGTTGCCGATACGCCATCCGTAAACGCGACCCGTTGATGGTTTCCAAGGCCGAGCCTACCCGCGATTGCTTCAACGCTTCGCAGCACGACGGCGGATTTTTGGTGCATCTCGCTGCCGCGAAGTTCGAAACCAACGTGCCCGGGACGCAGCAGGGGGAGGTCAATTTCGGCCCATTGCCGCTATACGGGCACGAATCGCTTTGGCCGCTTGCTTTTGCTTTACCTGCCGTTCGGATGCTCCGCTTCAAATTCACCAAAAGGAATTGAGGCGCGCGACTGCCACCGGCGCCGGACACTCGGGAAGTTGGGCAACCACAAATCTTGCGCCCCTCAGGACTTTGCTTGTGTACCCATCCACTGGCGCGCGAAACGGCGACGATAGTCGGCGGGAGTGGTGCCCGACAGCTTCCTGAAGGTGCGTCGAAACGCGGCGGCATCCTGATAGCCGACTTCGGCGGAGATATCCTCGACCGGTTCGGAGGAGGTTTCCAGCATCTGCTTGGCTTCTTCGATGCGCAGGGCCTGAACATAATCGATCGGACTGCGACCGGTTGCGGCGTGAAACCGGCGCGCAAAGGTGCGGGACGGCAGGCCGGACAGGTCGATCATCGCCTGCACCGGGTTGGGTGCTGCATAGTTCATGCCGATCCATTCCTGACAGCTTGCGATCACGCCGTCACTGGGCTCGATCCGGCGATTGACGGCGGCAAAGGGCAACTGCCCCTGTGCGTGGCCCGACAGAAGATGGACCTTGGCGGTCTGCAACGCGGCCTCTGCCCCGCAAAAACGGGCGATGATGTACAGCGCAAGTTCCTGCCACGAGGTGACGCCGCCCGCCGTGACGATGCGATCCTTTTCTTCGGTCAGGCACAGGATGCTGTCGCGGCGCAGCCTCGCCTGCGGATAATCCTTGGCAAAAACTTCGGCATAAGCCCAGTGTGAGGCGGTCTCGCGGCCGTTCAGCAACCCGGCCTCGGCCAGCACAAGCGCCCCCGAGCAAACCGAGGTCACCATGCTGCCCTTGATGTACCTCTGCCGCAGCCAATCCGAATAGACGGCATATTCCGCTCGCGGCGAGCCGTTGATCGGGCTGTACATGTCGCAGACCACCAGCAGATCGCAGTGCGACACGTCGGTCATGCTGGCATGCGGTTCAACCGGAATACCACCGAAGCAGCGAAACGGCTTGCCGTCTTTCGAGACGATCCTGACCTCCAGTGCCTCGGACCCCGGTGCGCCCATGGTCATGTCCAGATAGACCGCACCGACCGAAAACAGCACGTCATACAGACCGTAGAGCACTGCTGCCGAGGTGCTTTCACCGGCCAGAAGGACAATCGCCGGGCGTGACGCGGTCATGGGCAATCTCCTGCATCCAGCGACCCGAGCGACCCGAGCGACCCGAGCGACCATTTGGCCGGTAAAGACCGTTTCTGTCAATTCTGCCACTCGGCAGACACGACCTTTCCGCAGAAGGTGCACCGGCATCGTAAAGGAGAGCGCCATGAAAGACCTGTCTTCCGCCAAGGCTTCAGACTTCGAGGGCGCCTTCGACGGCGCAATGCTGTTGCCCGGGACCGCAGACTATGAGGCTGCGCGCGGGGTCTGGAACGGGATGATCCAGCGCCATCCGGTGGCCATTCTGCGCTGCGGCTCGGTTGCCGACATCGTTGCGGGTGTCCAACTGGCGGCCGGTTCGGGCCTGCCCGTGTCCATCAAGGCAGGCGGTCACAACGTGGCGGGCCACGCAGTGGGCGAAGGGGCCTTGATGCTGGATCTGTCCGCCTTGCGCGGGGTCGAGGTTGATGCAACGGCGCGGACTGCATGGGTCGAGGGCGGTGCCCTTTGGGCCGATGTCGATGCCGCGACCCAAGCCTATGGGCTGGCGACGCCGGGTGGCCTGATCTCGGAAACGGGGGTGGCAGGATTGACCCTGTCCGGCGGCGTCGGCTGGCTGCGCTCGCGGCACGGGCTGAGCATCGACAACCTTTTGGCCGCCGATGTCGTCACGGCTGACGGCCAACTGGTTCGGGCCAGTGCAGACGAGAACCCCGATCTGTTCTGGGCCCTGCGCGGCGGCGGCGGAAACTTTGGCGTCGTCACGCGCTTCCTCTTTGCGCTGCACCCGGTTGGCCCCGAGGTCATGTTCTGCGCCCCGATCTATCCGGCATCGGCCGGCATCGGCCCGATCCAGTTCTGGCGCGATTTTCTGGCGGACAAATCGGACAATGTGGGCTCGATCGTCGAGTTTTCGACCGTCCCGGAAAGCCCGGATTATCCGCAGGAGTTCTGGGGCCAGCGCTGTTACACGATTGCCGCTGTCTATGCCGGCGACGCGGCGGAAGGTGAGCGCTTGCTGGAACCCTTGCGCCACCTTGGCCCCATGGTGACCGATTTCTCGGGCCGGATGGCCTATGTCGATGTGCAAAAACTGTTCGACGCGCTTTTCCCAAGCGGCCAGTATCGCTGCTACTGGAAAAGCCACCTGGTGAAAGACCTTACCGACGAAATGATCGCTGAAGGTCTGGGCAATGCGATGGCCTCGCCGTCCAGCCGTTCGATCAGTTCGTTCTGGAAGTTCGGCGGTGCGACGGCGCGGGTTCCGGCATCGGAAACCGCCTTTGGCGACCGTTCCTTTGGCTGGATGTATTCGCTCGACTCGGTCTGGGAGCACGCCGCGGACGATGCCAAGGTGATGGACTGGACCCGCGCCGCCTGGACCCGGTTTCGCCGCCACGCGCATGAAGGGCGGCTGTACCTGAACTTTGCCGGACAGGACGAGGACAGTGCCGCCCTGACGCAGGATGCCTTTGGCCGAAACTATGCCCGGCTGTCCGCGATCAAGGCGAAGTACGATCCGTCAAACATGTTCCGCTTCAATCAGAACATCACGCCCGCAAACTGACTTGGGATGACACCAGGATCGACATGCGGGGCGATCCTTGCATGTTCCATCCCGGATCATCACATGGACCTTCGGTCCTTGCCGGCTGTTCGGCCATCATCGACGGCTCGCCGCGACTATCACCTTGGCGTCACGACCAATATACCAAGGCAACGTGTCGGGCCGCCAGTTTTGGTTGGCGCCACTCCGCCCCCCCCCCGCACCCAGCACTTGGAGCAAAGGAGGCACCCAAATCGGCTTGAGTGTTTCGGTGATCTTGCGCGACACCACTTGCCCTTTCGGCGCATCGCGGCCCACGATGGTGATGCCCGTCGCCCCGGCTTGCGCGAGGAGCGGGGCGATATCGGCCCCCCCCGCAGGGGCTTCGTGCCGCCGGTGACACCTGAGATCATGCCGTCCATCGGGTTTATCGCCGCATCCTAGGACTGGTTCTTGCGTTCAAGGCCCGCAAGCACGGCGAAGAATGCCTCGTCACTTTGCCGCTGCGCCAAGGCGGCATGGAAATAGTCCGCCTGCGATCTGGGCGCGATGCCCCCGATGGGGGGATTGCTGTCCAGATTGGTCGGGAACGGATAGCCTTCGGCCGAGGCTGCAACGACGTTGGCCACATTCAGCCCCGCAGCGTCCTTCATCGCCGGATAAAGTGCGCGCACCATTTGGGTGCGGTTCACGGTTTCCATCGCCCTGCCGAATGCCGAAGAGACCTGCAGCAGGTTCGCCATGCGGAACCGGTCGGTGGTGTGATTGGTGCCCGCACCATGCATGACCGCCGGATTGAAGAACATCAGATCGCCTTTCGCCAAAGACAGCTGCACATGGTTTGCCGCGAAATGGGCCTGAAACTCGGGGCGCGAGAACGCCAGATAGCCCTCGAAGAACTGCTGTGAGAAGGGCATCACCATTGTCGGCCCGGTTTCCACCGGCATGTCGCAATGTGCCACCGCCCCTTGCAGTGTCAGCGTCGGCGAAACGGCGTGGATATGGGCGGGGAACTGCGCCATCCTGGCAGCGGTCATGAAGCCAAGGTGATAGTCGCGGTGCGGCGTCTGCGCGGCCCCACCGGGGTTCACCCGGTTGACTTGCGCGGTCATCTGATAAGCCGGCCCGAGCCAGGCCTCTGACGCCAGGGCGATGCCGTTTGAACTGAAATAGGCGGCGAAGTTGGCCGGGTCGGCCAGACAATGCTTTTCCAGCGCGTTCCATATCCGGTCATTCGCGCCCGGCTTGGCGAAATGGTCACCACCGCCCTTCGCCGCCGCCTTTTCATCGTCGATGATCTGGTCGAAAATTTCGGTGGCACGGTCGATCACGCCATGGTCCGCCAGGCCCTGCCGGATCACGATGATCCCGGCACCTTGGGCAAACACATCGGCCCATTCTTCCATCAACGCTTGGCGACGGACCGGATCCGCCGCAGCGGCATCAACCATCATCCCGTCATAGAAGGGAATGTTGCGGAGGATCTCGGTTGCAAGCGGCGTGTCGGCCGGTTTCGCGGTCTGGCTGACGATCTGGCGAAAGACCTCAAAGTCGCCGCTGTCGGCCGTCAGCCAGATGGGTCGCTCCGCTGGTTTGGGGGGGTGAATGGTCATCGGCGTCTCCTCCTGCTTGGCTTATGCGTGCCCCAGGATCGGCGGTCTGCATAGTTTCAATTCATCTCAAAAACACCTCAAATAGGCAATGTCCGCCATATTCACCCTCACGGAAATCGCGCATCACGCGGGGCTTGGCCTTGCCACCGCCGACCGCGTTATCCACGTGCGCGATCATACGCACCCGGCCCCCCGCGATCGCGTCGAGGCGGAATTGCCTTTAATGCGCCCCGCCACCTTCCGCACCCGCTTTCTTCTGACCGACGCGATGGACCACCGCAAGAAGGTGGCCTTGCCCGCCGGGCTGCACTGCGATATGTCAACCAGCGTTGCGGGCGTTGTGTAATGGTAAGACCTCAGCCTTCCAAGCTGAAGACACGGGTTCGATTCCCGTCGCCCGCTCCATCCCCATGATCATCGAACGGCGCAGCGGACGGTGCGGCACGCAACTTTTTTCTGACCTGTGATTTACCTGCGACGATGGAATTTTGCGATGGACGAATACCTGGGAACGTCGTGGTTTTCCCGATTTGACCATATGTTTGGAAGGCCAAGGCGCTACCACTTCACCATGCCCGCCGCTCTGGGCGCCGCTTTGCAGGCCCGGCCGGAAGGCTCGACTGGTTGTGGAGCGCCCCTTGGCTTACTGGCCAAGCACCTTGATCCGGCCGTCAACTGCGGGCGCCACCGTGCCCATCTTCTGCAGATAGGCGATCACGTCATTGGCAAGCACTCCGCCCGCCGCCCGGGCCAGGATCTTGCCGCCGCCGAGTGCGGAATACCCGTCGCCACCGCCCAGTATGTAGTCGTTGACCGCGACCTTGTAGGTCTTGTTCGCATCCAGGGGGGCGCCCGCGACCATGACCTCGCTGACCCGTTTGCCGACCTCAGCCGTCGGGTCATAGACGAAGGTCAGGCCCGACACCTGCGGAAAGCGGCCCGCGCCCTTGTCGACCTGAGAGACGCCATTTTCCAGCGCCGCCAGCACTTGCGAGCCAGGCAGTTCCGTCACCATCGTGATGTTGCCGAACGGCAATTCGCCCATGATGTCGCGGCGCGTCAGCGCCGCCCCGGCATCATAGGTCCTGTCCGCCCTTATACCGCCGCCGTTCATGATGGCAATGTCCGCTCCGGTCGCCCAGACCATCGCATCGGCAATCAGATCGCCCATCGAAGACTCGCCCCCGCGCACCACATTGCGCCGACTGTCAAGCGGGGTGGTTGAAGTGCCCACCACCTCGGCAAGCGCCGTGTCGAGGCCCGCCTGATAGGCGTCGATCTTCGCTTGGGTCTCGGGATCGGGCGTCACGTCCGCCGTGTCGATGAAGCGGAAGGTCGGATACCACTTCACCTTGCGCTTGCCGTCCTTGTCGGTGCCGATCGTCACGTTCAGATCGACCGGCGACAGAAGCCGCGCATCGACCGAGGTTTCCACAAAGGCGGTGATCCCGTCGTAAGAGGTGCCATAAGAGTGGTCATCGCCCGACAGGATCACATCGAAGGCTTTGGAGCGGATCATGTCGTGGTCCAAAAGCCAGTCGGTCTGCACCACGCCCACGACCAGATCGGCCCCGGCCTCACGCGCGGCCCTTGCGGCGGCAATGGCGCTGGAAACGCTGGGCTGGAATTGCAGATCGCCGACGCTGGCGACCTCGGGCGTGGTGTCCTGTGCCACAGGGATCAGCGCGATCTTCAGGCCCGCCATCTCTTTGACCATGACGCCCGACAGGCCCGCCGGGGGCTTGCCGTTCTTGTCCGTGATGTTGATGGCCGCCCAAGGATAGGCACTCGCCTTGGCCTTGGCGAAGAAATTTTCCGGCCCGAAGTCGAACTCGTGGTTGCCAGGCACCGCCAGATCGAACGGGACCAAGTTGGTCAGCTCAATGGCGCTTTGGCCCTGATCGGTCGACGACATCAGCGACGGCGACAGAAGATCGCCGTCAAAGACGTAGATCGTGTTGGGATTGGCCGCGCGTTCCGCCTTGGCGACGGCATTCAGCCGGGCAAAGCCGCCCTGCACCCCGTCGCCGCCCATGTCATAGACATCGCCGACGCCGAGGAAGGTGATCTTCACCTTGTCGTCGGCAAGGGCAGCGGAGGTCGCAAGCAGCAGGGACAGGGCGGTTGCCGGGATCAGATTTCGCATCGGACTTCTCCTTGGGTTTGTGCCATCCTGCGGCGCGGCGGGCGCGCTGTCAAAGGTGCGGTTGACCTTTGCGCCGGTTTCTTGGCAAACCCATAACAGGAAACCGGGGGCGCCATGCTGATCTACAAGATACTCCGCAGGGCCGAATGGGACGAATTTCGTCAGGCGGGCGAGACGGCGGGCGCGCCGATCGATCTGGCTGACGGCTACATCCATTTCTCCACCGCCGCCCAGGTGGCTGAAACTGCCGCCAAGTATTTCGGGACGCAAAGCAATCTGGTGCTGGTGGCATTTCAGGCTGACCGGCTGGGTCCGGCGCTGAAATGGGAGCCTTCGCGCGGCGGGGCGCTGTTTCCGCATCTGTACCGCAAGCTGGCGCTGGACGAGGTGCTTTGGGACAAATCGCTGCCGCTGGGCGCGACGGGCCATATCTTCCCCGAGGGGGTGATTTGAACGCGATCGAGCGGCTTGGGCTTGCGGCGCTGCACCGACTGGATCCGGAAGTGGCGCATGGTCTGTCGCTGAAGGCGTTGCAGGCGGGGCTGGTGCCGCTGGCGGGGGTGGTGACATCGCCGCGTCTGGCTTGCCGCGTGGCGGGTCTGGATTTGCCAAACCCGGTGGGGCTGGCGGCGGGCTATGACAAGAACGCGGTGGCGTTGTCGGCTTTGTCGCGGGCGGGGTTCGGCTTCATCGAGGTCGGGGCGGCGACGCCCTTGGCCCAGGACGGCAATCCGCGCCCGCGGTTGTTTCGCCTGACGGAGGATCAGGCGGCGATCAACCGGTTTGGCTTCAACAACGAAGGCATGGCGGCGATTGCAGCGCGACTGGCGGCGCGCAAGGTAGGGCGGGTGCCGGTGGGGCTGAACCTTGGGGCGAACAAGACCAGCACGGATCGCGCGGGGGATTTCGCCAAGGTGCTGGCGGCTTGCGGTCCGCATGTGGATTTCGCCACGGTCAATGTCTCGTCGCCCAACACCGAGAAATTGCGCGACTTGCAGGGGCCAGCGGCGCTGCGGGCTTTGTTGGACGGGGTGATGGCGGTGCGGGGCGACCTGCCCCGGAAGATCCCGGTGTTCCTGAAAATCGCGCCGGATCTGACCCCGGACGACCTTGCGGCGCTGGCCGAGGTGGCCCTGACATCCGGCATTTCCGGCATCATCGCCACCAATACGACGCTATCGCGTGAGGGGCTGACTTCTGTGCACAAGGACGAGACGGGGGGGCTTTCAGGTGCGCCGTTGTTCGAGCGGTCAACGCGTGTTCTCGCGCAATTGTCGCGGTTGACGACGGGAAATTTGCCGCTGATCGGGGTGGGTGGGGTTGCCTCGGCGGAGCAAGCCTATGCCAAGATCCGCGCGGGGGCTTCGGCAGTGCAGCTTTACACCGCGCTGGTTTACCAAGGCCTGTCCATGGTGGGCGAGATCGTGACGGGGCTTGAGACGCTGCTGGCGAGGGACGGGTTTTCCAGAGTCGCGGAGGCGGTCGGAACGGGCCGCGGGGATTGGATCTGAAGATGGGCATGAATGCCCATCCTACTGGCGGCTAGAACGCTCTGAAGGTCATCGTGGTCAGCGTTTTCACAATGCCGGGGATGTCGAACAGCTTGTCGGACAGATAGCGGCCCACGTCTTCCTCGTCCGGGATATAGACCTTGGCGATCAGGTCATATTCGCCGCTGGTCGAGAAAAGCTCGCTGACCATCTCGCGGTCATAGATCGCGTCGGCCACCACATAGGTCTTGCCGGGCGCACAGCTGACTTGGACGAAAACACAGGCCATAGGCAGTTCCTTGCGCGCAGTTCCGGGGACCAAAGCCGGGGGCGCGTCGCCCCCCGGACCCCCAGAGGATATTTCTGCTTCGGTGAAAGGGCAAGATCAGTCGGCGTCCGCCGCCAGCGCGAGGAGAGCGGGCTTGACGGCAAGATCGTCCACCGTCAGCGGCGCCTTCGGCAGAGCCAGCCGGTTCCGCACAACCCAGAGCAGGCGCTTTTCGGCGCGGGTGATGGCGACATAGGCGAGGCGCTTCCACAGCGGCAGGCCCGCCTCCGTCCGCCCGGCCTGCGAGGCGGCCCACAGGTCGGGGGCGAAAACCTGCACCGCCTCCCATTGCGAGCCTTGCGCCTTATGGATCGTCACCGCCGCGCCGTGCAGAAAGGCTGCGCCCATGGTGGCGGCGGCGGGGATGAAGGGTTCTTCGGCGCCGGGGCGTTCGATCTTGATGATCGAGGCGGCAGACACCTGCGGCTCTTCCGCGCCCACCACATGCAACCGGGCGAAGCCCTGGGACTTGCCGGGGCCGAGATAGATCACCTGCGCGCCCTTGATCAGACCGCGCGCTTCAAGATCAATGCGCTTCTTGCGGTGTTTGATCGGCAGTTCGATCCCGTCGCAGATCAGGGGTTCGCCCGGCATAAGCTGATCCTCGGGCGCACCGTAGGCGGTGCGGAACGCCTGGATCAGCTTGATCCGCGTCACATTGCGCCATACCAGCACCGGCGAGCGGGCCATCAGATCGGACGACACCCGTTCGGCCCAGACCACGCGGTCATCCCGGGCTGCGGCGTCCTGCACCATCGCCTCAAAATCCTCGAACCGCAGATTGTCATCGGCCAGGGCATGGGCGAGGTCGAGGATCGGGTTATCCTCGGCCTGACGGTGGATGCGGTGCAGTTCCAGCTTGCCCGCGTCCGGCAGCTTGTCGAACACCATCTCGCCCGAAGCCCCCACCGGAGCCAGTTGCGCCGGATCGCCGAACAGCACCAGCGTCGGGAAGATCTGGCGCAAATCTTCCATCTGGCGTTCGTCCAGCATGGAACTTTCATCGACAAAGCCCACGTCCAGCGGCTCTTCCCGCCGCTTCCAGCCCTTGATGAAATCTGACCCGCGCAGGCCCGCCGCAGCCAAAGCGCCGGGTATGGAGGGCACCGACTTGTAAAAAGCGAACGCCCGGTCCAGCGCCAGATCGGTCAACCCTTCGACCGATGGGCGCGGCGCCTGGCCCGCCAGCCATTCGGCGATGCGTTCGTATTGCGGGTCATAGACGGGGGTATACAGGATGCGGTGGATCGTCGTCGCAGGCACCCCGCGCAGCCGCAGCACCGAGGCCGCCTTGTTGGTCGGGGCCAGCACGGCAAGGGTTCGGCGGTCCTTGCGCCGACGTCCTTCGAAATCGCCCGAAACCACGTCCACGCCAGCGGCACGCAGCGCCTTGTACAACTCGGCCAGCAACAGCGTCTTGCCCGAGCCCGCCTTGCCCACCACCGCCAGAACCGTGCTTTTGCCCTCGACCATCGGGGTCAGCGCCGCCCCGGCCAGATCGATCCCGACGGACTGCAGCGCTGCCACCACCCGATCAAAGGCTTCGGCCTGGTCGGGCGAATAGGTGATCGGCGCGGGGACAGTCATGCCGCGACGATAAGCGAGGCGGATCGGAAGGGCCAGTTGGGTTTAGCGGCGCCTGGGCGGATCGGACGGGCCGGAGGCATCCGGATCGGTCGGGTCAATTTCGGCATAGGCCGCAAGAATAGCCTCTTGCAGCTTGCCCGCCAGTTTGAGGAACCCGTTTTGCAACGCATGCTCGCGCAATTCGAGCAGGCTCTCGAAAATCCAGAAATGCCGCACCAAAGCCACCATGCCCACAACCACCGGGGCGCACCTACACCCGAAACAGACTAGGCCTTTTGTATCGCCGCGCGAACCTGCAAAATTCGCAACAATCTCTTGGCAATTTTGCAGAAAATCAGAGAGTTAAGGTTAACTGTTTCCAATTCGTCGCCAATAATGGGGCCCGCAGCCGCCTGCTGCGCGATTGCATGGGAAAATCGGTTCAATCGCGCGCGCGGCAAAGCCGCAAGTCACGGCATGTTGCGCGGGGCATGTAACCATGCCGCGCGCAACCTTGCCCGTTTCCATGTTCAGCAGCGGCCAGGTCGCCCAAATTTTGGGTACCAGAGCCTCAGTTGATCGTGACCCGCGAGGTGGCACAGACATCAACACCGGACTCGACCGCCGAGGTCCCATCCGCGAACACCGCCTTGAAGTCATAGCTGCAGGCGCCGGTGCCATCGTCGAAGTTGACGTTCACCGAAGCACCGGGCGGCAGCGTGTTGGCGCCCAGAATATCTTCTTGCCAGCTTTCCGCGCCAGAGTTGGATCCGTAGAACCGCGTCACGGTCGCGCCCGAATTGTTCACCACCAGCACGTGCCGGTCATAGCTGCTGCCAGAGCTTGTGGTGCCAGTGTCACAGGCTGCGAGCACGGCGCCCGACACGGCGAGCAAAAGGATCGTACGAAAATTCATAGGAATCATGTCCTTCCAGAGTTTCAGACTCACCGGCTAAAGGAAGGACGTGGCAGTTATCGGGCAGCACTGTGGCTACTTTGTCGCAGTCACTCCAATTCCAGACGCTGTTCGACAGAAGCGGCATAAAAGGCCAAGAGCCGCGCTTGATCTCGACGGGGCTGGCCGCCCGCATCCAGAACGCCTCGGCGCTGCAAAAGCGCAAGCCCCGCGTCCAGCACCGCGGCATCGTCCCCGGCCAGATGCAGCGGCGCGCCCCGCGCCTGCAACTGCGCCCGCAACCCCGACAGCGCCGCCAGCCGATCCGCCGCGCCGCTGCGCAACACCGCTGCCACCAGAGGCACAGGCACGACGGGAACCGAGCGCTCGATCTCGCGCATCAGATGCGCGCCAAGCGCCTGTACGGTCGCGCCCGGATTGGCCTCGAAATAGGCGCGCAGGGACAAGGGCTTGCCGAACCCCGCCGCCGCCGTGCCATAGGGCGGCGCGGCCCGGCGCAGCCTTTGCCACAGGAACTCGCCCAAAAAGACGGTGATCGCGCCGATCCGCCCGCGAAACTGGCGCGAGCCTGTCCCGCCTGCCCCGTCCGCCTCGCCCGCTGCCTGCGCCTCGGTCAGAACGGCGTCTTCCAGCACCCGGTCATAGGCAAGGCCCACCGGCAGGAACACCACATCCCGCCGCTCGGTATCATATCCGGACACGATATAGCTGAGCAGGCCCATCTTCGCCGGCCCGACGCGGCCATCCAGACTGAGCCCGCCTTCCGGAAAGACGCCTTGGGTGATGCCCTCTTCCGTCGTGATCTGGACATAGCGCGCCAGCACCCGCCGATACAAAGTCTTGCGCGTCCTGCGCCGGATGAAATAGGCGCCCGAAGCGCGGATCAGTGCCGACAGCGGCCAGACATGCGCCCATTCCCCCACCGCATAGGACAGGGCCGAGCGGTCCGCGATCAGCCAGGTGATCAGCACGTAATCCATGTTGGACCGGTGGTTCATCACCAAAATCACCGTGGCGCTCGGGTCCACCGCCTCGGGTCCAAGATCGGGCCGGGTGATCTCGACCCGGTACAGCGCCCGGCTCAACCAATGCGCCAGCCTTATTGCGACGCCAAAATAGATGATTGCCGAAAACGCCGGCACGATTTCCCGCGCGTAGTGCTTGGCCTCTTCCAGCGCCACCGCGCCCGGAATGCCGGTGTCGCGCGCATGATCGGTCACCGCCTGCAGCACCTGCGGGTCATAGACCAGCCGGGCGATCATGTCCTGCCGCGCCGCCAGTTTGAACAATTCGATCGGCCGGTCCAGCCGGGCGTTCAGCCGCGCCAGCGCCCGTTCGGCCCGGGCGCGGAAGAACCAGCGCACCGAGGGGAACAGGAAATGCGAGGCAAAGGTGACGGCCGCAAAGGCCAGAACCAGGACAAGCACCCAAAGCGGCAGTGTGACCTTTTCGAGCATGCCAGAAACGTTGCAGAGATTGCCTCTCGCGGCAATACGGACCGAAGGGTCGGACCCGGCCCACCGAAGCAGGCTGGGATCTCACTGGCATCAGGCCTTGCTTGACCGGCGTAAGCCGCCCAGCAGGCCCAAGCCGCCAAGCAGCAACAGCCCCGCCGCCGGCAACGGCACCGGCGCTACGCCGTCGAAAGTCAGATTGTCGGCGTAGACGTTGTTTTCGTCGTTAAGCCCGACACCGTAGAACACCACGTGGTCGATTCCGGCAGCAGCAACTGACAAGGTCACCATACCGATGAAACTGGCGTCAATTGCCGTCATGAAGCTGTCCAGCAAGGTATTCGCGGCGTCGTACGCAAAAAGGTACAGAGTGTCTGCGTCCGAATTATAGTCGCCAAGGTCAACCGAAACCGCACTGACCAGTGCGTCAAAGGTCGCCGTGAACGGGTCCGAGAAAGAGCCAGTCGTAAAGTCGTAGGACACGATTCCAGTCGTCCCGTTCGGGGTAGGCCCGAAAGCGTCAGTTGTGACATCGGAAGTGCCCGCCGTGATCGTCACCCCACCAAGGTCGACCCCAGAGATATTGCCGGTCGACGAATTGAAATCGATCACGGTCGCCTCAGCGGCCCCCCCGATCAGCGTGACAGCGGTCGCAAGCAGCAGCGTCTTCATATTCTATTCCTCCCCTTAAAAAGACCGGACGAACCAAAACTTCTGCCCTGCGGTCCGGTGCGCACAAACAAGCTAAAGGTTAACATCGTCTCACCACCATTCAAATACATTTTGCGCGTTCATAGGATATTCGGCCCCTTCAGGCCGTTGCCAGTTGGCCATTTTTCGAACCGTTGTCTGGTACTGTTGCGCCAGCCGCAACAATGGCGCCAATCTCAATGAATCATGCCGGATTCCAAAACAGTCCGTTCAAGTGACGCCACTTCCCCGTCTTTGACGAAACCAGAGCCAAGGCGGGTCCCCCAACCCGAAGCCCCCCGCCCCGATTGTCTCAGCCGAAAGCGAACACCGCCAACAGGATGATGGTCATCTGCACCGCGATGCCGGCCAGGGCCAGTTTGGGCTGGCGCGCCGCCGCGGCACGGTCGCCCGACATGGCCTTGGCAGCGTTGCGCCGGCTCAAGCTGACCAAGGCCACAAGGCCCACCACCACGGCCATCTTCACCCAGAACACCGCGGTCATCGCGCCCGGCCCGTCAAAGCGCGACCAGATCAGCACCAGACCGGACAGGATCAAAAGCCCCAGTCCGATGCCGCCAAGCTTGCTCAAGAGCATGAGCGCCTTGACCAGCGAGGCCCGCCCCTCGGGCGTCGCGCCCGCCAATTGCGCGCCAACCACCGGCAGGCCAAAGGCAGCCGCGCCACCCAGCGACAGCCCCGCCAGGTGAACCCATAAAAGCAGTGAATTCAGAAGTGCCATGCGCAGTGCCCCCCGCAATTGTCCCGGCAATTGCCCCGGTGTGAAACAACCAATTCATGCCCCCCGTTGTCAAGAATTTCCTGTGGCGCGCGCATCTTGACAGGCCCCTTGCCCTGCCGGGGCGCCTGCCCCTACCTTGGCCCCAAAGAGGAGGCGAGCCATGACCTTTCACATCGGGGCCAAACCCGGCGAGATTGCCGAAACCGTGCTGCTGCCCGGCGATCCCTACCGCGCCCGCTGGGCCGCGCAGACATTCCTGCAAGACCCGGTGCTGGTGAACGAGGTGCGGGGGATGCTCGGCTTCACCGGCACATGGCATGATTCCACAGGACGTGGGCACCGCGTGACGATCCACGGGTCTGGCATGGGGATGCCCTCGCTGTCGATCTATGTGAACGAGCTTTTCAAGGATTACGGCGCGCAGACGATCATCCGCATCGGCAGCGCCGGGGCGATGCAGGCCCATGTCAAGGTTCGCGACCTGGTGTTGGCGCAGACGGCATCCTTCGCGGGCAGCCCGTCGCGGACGATCTTCAAGGACCTGAACTTCGCCCCCGCCGCCGATTTCGGCCTTCTGGCAGCAGCGCACACAGCAGCGGTGGCCAAAGGCGCGCCGGTCCATGTCGGCGGCATCTATTCGTCCGACACATTCTATGACGAACGGCAGGACCTGACCGACCAGTTGATCCGCCACGGCTGCCTTGCCGTGGAAATGGAGGCGGCAGAACTTTACACCCTCGCCGCCCGCTATGGCCGCCGCGCGCTGGCCGTCCTGACAATCTCGGACCATCTTCTGACGCATGAAGCCCTGCCCGCCGACCAGCGCGAGACCAGCTTTGCCGCCATGGTCGAGATCGCGCTGGAAGCCGCCTTCGCCTGACACGACCGCTCTTGACCCAACCGATTCGCGGGCGTCCAGTGCCGTCCCCCTGACAGGAGATTGCCATGCAGCAGCGACGCCTCGGCCCATCCGGCCCCATGATTTCCGCCATCGGCCTTGGCTGCATGTCCTTCGGCGGCATCTTCGGCGCCACCACCAAAGCCGAAAGCTTTGCCTGCCTTGATGCGGCTTGGGCTTCTGGGATCACCTTCTACGACACCGCCAACATCTACGGCATGGGCATTTCGGAAACCGTGCTGGGCGAGTGGCTGGCATCCCGCAAACCCGACGTGGTGCTGGCGACCAAAGCCGGGGTCGCGACCACGCCGACGCGGCATTTCGACAACTCGCCGGCCTATCTGCGCGCCGAACTGACCGCCTCGCTGAAGCGGCTGGGGCGCGACCGGGTGGACCTGTTCTACATCCACCGGCGCGAGGCTGCCCGTCCGATCGAAGAGGTGGTGGGCACCTTGAAAGACCTGGTGGGTGAAGGGCTGATCGGCGGCTACGGCCTGTCGGAAATCTCGCCCGGCACCTTGCGCCGCGCCCATGCGGTGCATCCCTGCCTTGCGGTGCAGAACGAATATTCGCTGTGGACGCGGCTGCCGGAACTGGGCCTCGTGCAGACCTGTGCCGAACTTGGCACCACGCTGGTCGCCTTCTCGCCCCTCGCGCGCGGCGTCTTCGGGCGCGAACCGGTGCGGCCCGAAACCCTGCCCAAGGGCGATTTCCGCCTGAACATCCCGCGCTTTCACGAACCCGACTGGCCCTTGAACCTGACCCGGATCGAAGCGTTCCGCACCTTTGCCGCCAGCCTTGGTCTGACACCCCCGGCCTTGGCGCTCGCCTGGCTCCTGGACCAGGGCCCGCAAATCGTGCCGATCCCGGGCACCCGTACGGCGGAGCATCTGAACGACTGGGCACAGTCCGATCAAATCCGCTTCACCCCTTCCCTGCGCGCGGCGCTGGCCCAGGTCCTGCCCGTCGGCTGGGCGCATGGCGACCGCTACGGCAATGACGGCGCCGCCCAGGTCGAGCGGTATTGCTAGGGCAGATCGGATGAGACGGGGACGCAGGATCCTCACCCGGTTCGTCCATGTTCAGGACGCAAGCTGCCGCCAGACCGATCCGGGACCCAAAGCTTGTCCGAACCGGCAGCGCGGGCGGCTTGCGCTCAGGCGATGGCTTCGACCAACTTCTTTGCCCCGGCGGGAATTGCAAGCTCTGCTGCGGCGCGCTGCGGAAACGGTATCGGTTTGACCTTTTCGCGGCGAAGATTGGAATAATCCGCCGGCATATGGATCACGCCATAAAGCCGACCATCCTCTTCATTGCGATAGGTCTCGCCGATCCGTGTGCAAATATAGCCAAGCCCGCGCAGCAAACGCATCAGTTGCATCGACGAAAGGCAGATCATTTCCTCGGCCCCGGCCTCGCGCGCCATATCGACCAGCCCATCGGTCAGCATGGACAGACATTGCGCCCGATCCGCCTGCGTGGTCAGCGATGACGACAAGACCAGCCGCGTGCATTCCCAGACCTTGGGGCTGGCGATTTCCACGCTCATCACACTGGGTGGTATGTACTTCAGCTTGCCGACATGGGCATCACGCAACATGTAGGTATGCTCCCCCCAGACGGCGGTGGTCGCCATCGCACGGGCACCGCCCACCACCTTGCCGTCTTTCAGCACCAGCGAATAATGCGCGAGCGGTGTATCATATTGGTCCATTTCCACCTCCGCATTGTGCGGAATGTCCCAGCCGAGTTCATCCACGAACACCTGCTTGCGCAGGGCCAGAAACTCGTAGAACGCCCGTCCATGGCTATGGAAGGACGAAAAGTCAAAGCAGATATTTTCCATTGGGGTCCCCTCAAAGTGGCAGCTTTGGACCCACAGGTTATTATGCTTAAAGTTGCAATGCTTCTGGATTTTTGCCAAAAAGTAGAAAATCTTCGACTTTTGGTTAGGATTGTTCGCCTATAGGATGCGTCGCGAGGCCGCCATGCTCGCCGCTTGCGACAAAGTCTTGGCGCCAAGCTTGCGTTTGGCGTTGTTGAGCCGGGCTTTCACCGCGCTTTCCGAGATGCCAAGCTCTGCCGCGACCTGCTTCAACCGCATGCCCGCCGCCTGCATCCGCAGCGCCTCGATCTCGGCCACGGTCAGACCGGGATCGTTGTCATTGCCGGCATGCAGACCCTGCATGATTCGCTGCAACTGTACCAGATCATCCGACTCGAAGTTCCGGTCATCGCGGTAGAACAGCCCATAACTGCGCCGTCCGCGATCCGCACTGGCCATGATCGACACCACGGCCCCATGGCTTAACCCGAAGATCGCGGCATGGGCGCGGATGCGGTGCGGGTCCGGATCGGCGATATCCGACAGCCGCGAGGCGCCAGAGTTGCCATAGACCCAGCGCATCGCGGGATCATGCACCACAAGACCGTGGGTCGTGTAAAACTCGACCCAGTTTTCGGGCAGGCAGTTCAGTTCCTCCTCCGGAAAGGAAAAGCCAACGCGCAGCGCGACATAGAACCCCGCTGGCGCAATCTCCAGGATCTGGGCCTTCATCGCTTGCAACGATGACATGCTAAAGTCTGTTGCCGAATGCAGGCCATGGCACTAGCCTCTTCATTGTACATGGTTCCCGTGCGAGTGTATTTCGTAAACAACTTGCATCCGCTGGGTGAGCAATGGCAACCCCCGACCCTAGAATTGAAACTGTGTCGCAGGCCCTGAAGGCCATGACCGCCCTGTGCGACCGCGGCTTTGCCCTGGCTGTGCACATCAGGCTCATTCGCCCGACACTTTTGTATCAGACCTATTCCGCGGCCTGGACCGATCATTACTCGGTGAAGGGCTACATGCTGACCGACCCGGTGGTGCGTTGGGGGCTGGAACAGAACGGCTCTGTCAAATGGTCCGACCTCAGCGATCAGGACCCTGCCGGGGTGTTCAAGGATGCGGTCGCCTTCGGGCTGACCAACGGCTGGACCCATTCGGTCGGCCCGGCCTCGTCGCGGACAATCTCGGGCGCGACGAAATCCGGGGCGGATTTCACCCCGGAGCAGCGTGATGAGTTTTGCCGGCTGGTGGACGCCATCCACGTGGCAACCGACGGGTTCGAGCATTTCCCGGCAGCGGTGCAAGATGCGCTGAAGAACCTGGGGCATCCCGGTCAGGGCACATGACGGCTGGCCGCTTCGGTCAGAGTGCGCGGTCAACCATCGCGTGGCGGTTTTTGGCAAACACCGATCACCGCGTGCAGAAACCGCATTCGTTCGAAAAGCTGCCGTCGCTGCGGCCCTGCGCCTGAACATAGGCGCGCAGGGCGTTCAGATCGGTCGCGCAAACCTTCTTGTAGCCGCGATGCGTCCAATTCCCCGGCGGGGCCGACGCCCGAGAGATCGTCACGCAGCGTGCGCGATGCAGAACCAGATAGGCCGGACCCTCCGCTTTCCTCGCGTTCACCACATAGCCGTCCGGATGGCTGATGAGCCACTCCCGGTAGCCGGTATCGTCATCCGAAAAGATGCGCGCGGTCATCGCCCTACACCACCCGGTCCACCATCAGCCGCTTGATCTCGGAAATCGCCTTGGCCGGGTTCAGCCCTTTCGGGCAGGTCTTGGTGCAGTTCATGATCGTGTGGCAGCGGTACAGCTTGAACGGGTCTTCCAAGGCATCCAGCCGCTCGCCCGTCGCCTCGTCGCGGCTGTCGATGATCCAGCGATAGGCGTGCAGCAGCGCCGCCGGCCCCAGATACTTGTCGCCGTTCCACCAATAGCTGGGGCAGGCCGTGCTGCAACAGGCGCACATGACGCATTCATAGAGGCCGTCCAGCTTGCCACGGTCCTCGATCGACTGGCGCCATTCCTTCGCCGGGCGGTTGGTCTTTGTCTCAAGCCAGGGCATGATGGATGCGTGCTGGGCATAAAAATGCGTCAGGTCGGGGATCAGGTCCTTGATCACCGGCAGATGCGGCAGCGGATAGATCTTCACATCGCCCTTCACCTCATCCAGGCCATAGATGCAAGCCAGGGTGTTGATCCCGCCGATGTTCATCGCGCAAGAGCCGCAGATCCCCTCGCGGCAGGACCGCCGGAAGGTCAGGGTCGGGTCGATTTCATTCTTGATCTTGACCAGCGCGTCCAGAACCATCGGGCCGCAGGCGTCCATGTCCAGGAAATAGGTGTCCACCCGCGGGTTCTCGCTGTCGTCGGGCGTCCAGCGGTAGATCAGGAACTTGCGGACATTGCGCGCCCCCGCCGGCTTGGGCCAGGTCTTGCCGGTGCGGATCTTGGAGTTTTTCGGCAACGTGAACTGAACCATGGCGACTTTCCTTGGACGAGACTTACGGCGTCGGAATCACGCCCAGCGGCGCGCGGGGCATCTGACCCGAGGCAGCAAAGACGCAGTTGTTGAACTGTTGCACCGGATCGCCGCTAGGCCCGCTGCCGGTCGAAATGCCAATCGCGATCCCGGTCGAAACCTGACCCCGGTTGTTCACCCCGATCGCCACAGATCCCGTGGTCCCCCGCGCCGAGGCCGGCTGGATTTGTTGCAGGCACTGCTGCTCGGCGACGTCCACCGGAACGGGCCCACAGCCCGCCAGCGGCAGAAACAAGAACGGGGCGAGCATGATCTTGCGCAGCATGGGTTCAGTCCTTCGGTTGGGGGTCCCGCCATAATGGCGCGAAGCGCGACAAAGGTCGAGTGGTGCGCGCTGCGCCGTGCTCATGCCTGCACTGGCGCGTTGACATGGGCTCCCCGCGCCTCGGTTCGGACGACCAGTTTCAGTGCGGACCAGACCTCGTCCACGGCGCAGACCTTCACATCGACCAGCACATCGGCAAGCGCCTGATTGCGGATCACGTCTTCGGTCACGTCGGTGGGACGTCTGGAAGCTTTCTTCGGCCACGACACCCAGATCATCCCCGCCGGCTGGATCAGATCGCGCAGCACCGGCAGGCTTTCCACAATTTCCGCCGCGCTGGTGGTGAACAGATGGATCAAATCCCGAGCGCCTTCCGGCAAGGCGCGCCAGTTGGCAGTGGTTTCGATCCGGCGGTAAAGCGCGGCGTCCTTGAGATGGGACAGATTGTCCGGCAGCCCGACGAAGGCCACCGCCTGCCCCTCTTTCAGGCCAAGCTTTTTCGCCAAAGGCGTGCCGGAATAGCCCGCGTCCGCCATTCAAACGCTCCGGATTCGTCCCAAAGGCCGGGGGGCGCTGCCCCCCGGACCCCCCGGGATATTTATGGCTTCGATGAGGGGGCAAGGACGGGACATTTCAATACACCCGCGCTTTGGGGGCGATCTTCTTCAAACTGATGCCGCCCTGATCTTCCGCTGTCAGCGGGTCCAGATGCACCGGGCGGCTGCCCAGCGTCACGGTGTCGCCGTTCACCCAAGCCAGGGAGTGTTTGCGCCAGTTGACGTCATCACGGCTGGGATAATCTTCTTGCGCATGCGCGCCCCGGCTTTCCTTGCGCGCCTCTGCCGCCACAATCGTCGCCAGCGCGTTCGGCATCAGGTTGGTCAGTTCCAGCGTTTCCATCAGGTCGGAGTTCCACACCAAGCTGCGGTCGGTGACGTGCAAATCCGCCACCCTGGCGGCGATGGCGGTCATCTTTTCCACGCCTTCGGCCAGCGTCTTGTCAGTGCGGAACACCGCCGCATCGGCCTGCATGGTCTTTTGCATCTGCAGCCGCAGATCGGCGGTTGGCGTGCCGCCCTTGGCATGCCGCAACCCGTCGAACCGGTCCAGCGCCTTGTCCACCTGCGCGGCATCCACCGCCGGCAACGCTTCCTTGCGGTTGACCACGTCCCCCGCCCGAATGGCCGCCGCACGGCCAAACACCACCAGATCGATCAGCGAATTGGACCCCAGCCGGTTCGCGCCGTGGACTGAGGCGCAGCCCGCCTCGCCCACCGCCATCAGGCCGGGGAAGACCGCGTCCGGATTGCCGGGAACCGGGTTCAGCACCTCGCCCCAATAATTGGTCGGAATGCCGCCCATGTTGTAATGCACCGTCGGCAGCACCGGGATCGGTTCCTTGGTCAGGTCCACCCCGGCGAAAATCCGCGCCGATTCCGTGATGCCGGGCAAGCGCAGGTCCAGCACCTCTTTCGGCAGATGGTTCAGGTTCAAATGGATATGGTCCTTGTTCGGCCCCACCCCGCGGCCTTCGCGGATCTCGATCGTCATGCAGCGCGAGACGACATCGCGCGAGGCCAGATCCTTGTAGGTCGGCGCATAGCGCTCCATGAACCGCTCGCCTTCCGAATTGGTCAGATAGCCGCCCTCGCCCCGCGCGCCTTCGGTGATCAGGCAGCCCGAGCCATAGATGCCGGTCGGATGGAACTGCACGAACTCCATATCCTGCAAGGCAAGCCCGGCCCGCGCCACCATGCCGCCGCCATCGCCGGTGCAGGTGTGCGCGCTGGTGGCGCTGAAATACGCCCTGCCATAGCCGCCCGTCGCCAGCACCACCATCTTGGCGTTGAACACGTGCATCGTGCCATCATCCAGCTTCCAGGCGACCACGCCGGTGCAGCGGCCTTCGGTGATGATCAGGTCGAGCGCGAAATACTCGATGTAGAATTCGGCGTTGTTCTTCAGGCTTTGGCCATACAGCGTGTGCAGGATCGCATGGCCCGTCCGGTCGGCGGCCGCGCAGGTGCGCTGCACCGGCGGGCCCTCGCCATACTCGGTCGTATGGCCGCCAAAGGGGCGCTGGTAGATTTTCCCGTCTTCGGTGCGGCTGAAGGGCACGCCGTAATGCTCCAACTCGTACACAGCCTTGGGCGCCTCACGGACGAGGTATTCCATCGCGTCCATGTCACCCAGCCAGTCCGAACCCTTGACGGTGTCGTACATGTGCCATTGCCACGAATCCGGCCCCATGTTCCCCAAGGACGCTGCGATCCCGCCCTGCGCTGCCACCGTGTGCGAGCGTGTCGGAAACACCTTGGTCACGCAGGCCGTGCGCAGCCCCTGTTCGGCCATGCCCAGCGTTGCCCGCAGACCCGCGCCGCCCGCGCCCACCACGACCACGTCATACTCGTGCACTTCATAGGGATAGGCAGTCATCGAAAAACCCTCAGAGCGCGATCTTGATCAGCGCGAAAAGCCCGGTCGCAGCAATCACCGCGGCCAGCGACGTCACAAAAATGATCCCGGCTTTCAGCGCGGTGCCGCGCGTGTAATCCTGCAGCATCATCGTCGCGCCCTTGGCGAAATGCCGCATCGCCACCACCAGCACCAGTGCGGTCAGGATCGCCGGGAAGGGCCGCGCGAAAGTCGCCATGACCTCTGCCCGCGTGCCGCCCAGCGCTTGCCCAAATATCCATAGCCAGGTCGGCACCATGAAGGCCAGCGCGACGGAACTGACGGTCATCGCCCAATGGTGTTCGGTCCCCGAATGGGCGGAGCCCTTGCCAACGGCGCGCTTGCGATCGGTCAGGTAGCGCATCTTGCCCTCAGACATGCAAAAGCCCCAACGTCAGCGCGGTCAGCACCACAGAGCCGATGACGCAGGCCCAACCGAGACGCTCTGCCGTCCTGATCTCCAGCCCGTGGCCCGCATCGAACCAAAGGTGCCGCAGCCCGGCCAGGTAGTGATACCACACCGCCCAGAGCGAGCCGGTGAACACGATATCCCCGAACCACGAGGTAGCCACCGCATTGGCCGTCGCAAAGGCCGCGTCCGAGATCGCCGCCGCCGCGAGCCACCAGACGCCAAGCACGACCCCGGCCATCAGCGCATGCCCGGTGATCCGCGTCAGGATCGACGAGACCGAGGTGATCTGGATCCGATAGATTTGCAGATGCGGCGACAAGGGTCTTCCCTGCGGTCGTCCCTGCGGTCGCTCACCCTGTTTGACCTCTGCCATGGGGTCGCCTCCTGCGGTCCGGCTCGGGCGTATGAAACCCGACTTACCTTTCCATACCGTCAATTGGGTCCGTGTCACCAGTGCGGAAGCGGCAAACATCGCGTGCAGGGGCGATTGGCCGCAGAATTCCGGATCTGTGATCACGCTTTTTCTGGCTGTGATCACATAAAATGCCGCAGCGCGGCAGGGGCGCAGCCTTCCAGGAACTGGACGAACACCAAGCGGGAATCACTCAAAGCGGCAGGCTTTTCTGCTTGGCAGATTTGGCCGTCGACAAATCTGCCCGCGCCTGCCTGCCCAGAGGCAGGCGCGGTCAGATTGGAAAGCGCAGTTTCTTGCCCCAAGCCCCTTGCCTTCGCCTTGCGGCTCTCGGCAATGAAACCGATGGGCCGTCCACTGGACGTCCCCTCAGACGGTTTCGGGCACTTTTGGCAAGCGTATTTCTAAATCCCCCCGCCCGCGCAGGCTTGTACCGGCGTTCGGCCCTCAAAACGGCCCGCTGGACCGTTTTGACCCCGGCCCTGCCGGTGTCGGTCCTCACCCCAGCGGCGGATACCCAAGCCAGCCGTGCAGCCAGACGATCCCGGCGAACACCACCAGCATGCCCACTACATAGATCACATCGTTCACCAACGGCCCGGGCGCCGGCCGCATCCATGCAGGCTCCATCCGGTTGATCATCACCATGTCGAAGATTGCCCACGCCCCAAGGCCTCCCCACAGGATAAGCGAGGCGACATCGCCGGTCACCAGCAGATGCGCCACCGCCCAGACCACCACCGAGGCCAACATCGGATGCCGCAGCAGCGTGCGCAGCCGCCCCCGGTTTGCCTGCATGAAAAGCAAGATCACCGCCACCAGCATCAGCCCGTTGTTGGCATGGCGCATCGCTGCAGGCGGTTGCCACAGCGGGATCACCTCGGCCGACCGATAGCCCCAGATCATCAACCCCAGCGCGACAAGCGCCAGAACCGACACCAGCCCCTTGCCGGGCTCGCCCAGTCTGGCGCGAAACCCCGGACTGACGCGCTTCATCGAATGCGACCAGGCCCAGATCAGGACCCCAAGTGCCAGCCAGATCATGAAACTTCCCTCATATTGCCCCGCCAAAAACCCCGCCCCCGGCCCCAAGCGTCCGCCCCGTCACGATTGGCATGTTCCGGTCCCTCTGCCATCCACAACGCAAACCGCTGCGATCATGCATCAACCCATCAACCCTTGCCGGATCAACTCGATCCCGATCAGCAGCAAAGACCAGGTCACGATCTGGAAAAACAACCGCTCCGGCAACCGCTTCACCACCCAGACGCCGAAGAACACCGAAGCCGCAGCGATGGGCATCAGCTTGGCCGCCGTCTCCAGGCTTTCCAGGTTGATCTGTCCCAGAAAATAATAGGGCAGCAGCTTGATCGCGTTCACATAGGCAAAGGCGATGGTCGAGGTGCCGGCAAACACCGCCTTCTTCAACCCCAGCGGCAACGTATAGACCTGATACGGCGGCCCGCCGGTGTGGCTGACGAAACTGGTGAACCCGGCGATCGTGCCCCAGAACAACCCCGGCGCAATCTCGGCCCGCTTGGGGGCCGCCAAAACCGGCTTGCGCAGCAACTGGTTCAGCGCGAAGGCCACGGAAATCACCCCCACCAGCACCGTCACGTAACTTTCGGGGATCATCTTGGCCGTGGCCCAGCCCAAACCTACCCCGATGGTCATCGCACCGCAGACGATTGCCAGAACCCGGCCGTCGAATTCCTTGCGATAGGCATAAAGCCCGAACCAGTCCGATATGACATAGACCGGCAGCATCAACCCGGCCGCGACCACTGGCGAGATGACAAGCGACAGCACCGGCACTGTCAGCGCGCCGACAATCGGCACCCCGCCCTTGCCGATCCCGGTCAGCACGGCCGCAATCACGGCAAAAACCCAGAATTCCCAACCGCTCATGCCGGCCCCCTGCAACCCCCGCCCCTGCTAGCGCAATCAACCCGCACTTTCCATGCCGGCCAGAACTTTCCCGGCAAGAACGTCATGCCGCACCGCAGCGGGCTTGCCATGGGGGCGGCAAAGGGATTAGGCATTCGCGCGAACCCCCAACCCCCCGTTTCTCACCTTCAGGGAGAATCCCCATGGCCCGTCCCAAAATCGCACTTATCGGCGCCGGTCAGATCGGCGGCACGCTCGCCCATCTCGCCGCCATCAAGGAGCTTGGCGACATCATCCTGTTCGACATCGCCGAGGGCACGCCGCAGGGCAAGGCGCTGGACATCGCACAATCCGGCCCGGTCGAAGGCTTCGATGCCAGCCTCAAGGGCGCCAATTCCTATGCCGATATCGCCGGGGCCGATGTCTGCATCGTCACCGCCGGCGTGCCGCGCAAACCGGGGATGAGCCGCGATGACCTTCTGGGCATCAACCTCAAGGTGATGAAATCCGTGGGTGAGGGGCTGAAGGCTCATGCCCCGAACGCCTTCGTCATCTGCATCACCAACCCGCTTGACGCGATGGTCTGGGCGTTGCGCGAATTTTCCGGCCTGCCGCATGAAAAGGTCGTCGGCATGGCGGGCATTCTCGATTCAGGCCGTTTCCGCCACTTCCTGTCGCTGGAGTTTGGCGTCTCGATGCGCGACGTGAATGCCTTCGTCCTTGGCGGCCACGGCGACACGATGGTGCCGCTGGCCCGCTATTCCACCGTTGGCGGCATCCCGCTGCCCGATCTGGTGGCGATGGGCTGGACCACGCAGGAAAAGCTCGACGCCATCATCCAGCGCACCCGTGACGGCGGCGCCGAGATCGTCGGCCTCTTGAAAACCGGCTCCGCCTTCTACGCCCCCGCCGCCTCCGCCATCGAGATGGCGGAGGCTTACCTGAAAGACCAAAAGCGCGTGCTGCCGGTGGCGGCCTATGTCAAAGGCGCCTATGGCCTTGACGGGCTTTATGTCGGTGTGCCCACCGTGATCGGCGCTGCCGGGGTCGAAAAGGTCGTCGCGATCAACTTGAATGCCGAAGAACAGGCGATGTTCGCCAAGTCGGTCGACGCGGTAAAGGGCCTCGTCGCCGCCTGCAAGGTGATCGACCCCGCGCTGGCGTGATCGCCGGTCCCCAAAAAGCAAACGGGCGGCAGGATATCCCGCCGCCCGATTTGACTGTTCGGCCGAAGCCCGTTCAGGCCGCCTTGCGCCGGCGCTTCAGCGCCGCCACGCCGCCAAGCCCGCTCAGCAGCAGCAGGCCACCCGCCGGCAGAGGCACTGGTGCTGTTGCCACCATGGAAGTGATGTAGAACTGCTCGCCAGTCCGGCTGGCGTCGTCGTATTTGAACGAGATCGACGTGACGCCATCGAAGCTCAAGCCATCCAGCGTGCCAAAGGTCGATTGCTGATAGGCGCCGCCATCGATCGAATACAGCAGCGTTTGCGTCGACGTCAGCGGCGTGTGGCCCTCGGCGTAGAACGAGATGTCCGACACGTCATAGGCTTCGCCGAAGGTCAGCGTCACCGACTCGCCAACCGTGACATTGTCATCGTTGGACGGAGTGCACTGGTTGCCGCTGGTCACCACCTTGCAAACCCCAAGCCCGGCGCCGTCATCGAAATAGGCATAGGCGTCGTTTGCGCCGGCACTCGCGTTAAACGTGACATCGACACCGTCAAAGGTGATCGTGGTCCCGTTGGTCACACCATGCTCATTGCCACTGGCATAGCCCAGAAAGTCCAGCGTCGCCGCCGAGCCTGCCGATCCCGTCAACGCCACCCCCAGCGCCGCGAGCCAGCTGATTTTCCGAAAAGTCATTCTTTTCGCCTCCTCCTTTGGATTGTGCCGTACCGATTCGCCGGCAAGGTCACGATTTGTGCTAAAATCGGACACAATCCGACCTTAATCACCCAGATTGATCACAAGCAGTTGTTTTTTATAGAATTTTTTTTGATCCGCTGTCCAGTTTCCTGCACCGCAACTTCCGTGCTGCCGCATTTTTGTCGACAAAATGCGCTGCAACCGCCTTGATCTGACAGCCTCTCGACGCCCGTCTCTTGCAGCGCGCCGCCAGCGGTGGCAAAGCCTGCAAGACTGCAATGCAAAAGGTGCAACATGGACTACGCCAAATCCGGCACCGCCAAGGCCCCGAAGAATGCCCCGCGTTTCGACGCGTCCAGCAAACACGGCCACGGCGCCCCGAACCCGGAAAAGCCCGGCCTGAACGCCGACAAGGCCGCCTTCCTCGCCCGGATCAAAGCCGCGGCCGAAACGAAGAAGAAGACCTGATACCTTTGCGTGGGCACAATGGCGATTTGATGCCAGACTGCCAATCAAGGCATTCCGTCCAAGGCGCATCATGGCCACGATCGACTTCTGGTACTCCGTCGGCAGCACCTACAGCTACCTGACCGTGATGCGCCTTCCGGGCGTCGCGCAGGCCACCGGCCACAGCTTCCGCTGGCGCCCGTTCAACGTTCGCCACGTGATGGTCTCGCAGAACAACATTCCCTTCAAGGACAAGCCGGAAAAGACCGCCTACATGTGGCGTGACATCCAGCGCCGCGCCGCCGGTTGCGGCCTGCACCCCACCGTCCCCGCCCCCTATCCCCTGCCCGGCCTTGTGCTTGCCAATCAGGTCGCCATCCTCGGCGCCGAAGACGGCTGGGCCGAGGCTTATACCCGCGTCACTTACCGCCGTTGGTTCGAAGACGGCCAGCCCGCCGGAGAAGACCCCAACCTTTCCGCCTCGCTCGCCGAGATCGGGCAGGACCCGGCCCGCGTCTTGCAAGAGGCCCGGTCAGACCGGATCATCGCCGCGCTGGCAGCAGCAACCGACACGGCGATGCAATCGGGCATTTTCGGCTCGCCGACGTTCGCCGTGAAAGATGAGCTGTTCTGGGGCGACGACCGCCTTGATGACGCAGTCCGATGGGCAAACACCGGCACGCTCGCCTGACAGCCTCTGCCGCAACGCCTCTTGCAAACCGCAGCGTTTGATGGCGAAAGGCGCCGCGCACAACCTGCCCAGAAAATCACTGTCACACGCGGCGCAGCAGCAGCCCGGCATCCTGACGTCGCGGCGCGATCTGCCCTGGGCAAGGGCGTCAGCCGCCCCCGGCCTCGATGTCCATCGCCGCCGCAGCCCGAACCACCGCCTTGCGCACCAGCCAGGCGTTTTTCCCCAGCTTCCGCACCCGCTCGAACCCGGCCCTGTCGAACATCCCGATCTCGGCATTCCACAGGAACGATCCCGAAACCTTGCGCCCTCCGTGCTCTTCGGGCATCGAATGCACAACTCCGCCACCTGCCTGACCAATCAACCCCAAAGCACCGATCAACGCCGCCTCAGCCACGCCTTGCCCCCGTGCCGTCTTGTCCACGAAGAAGCAGGTGATCCGCCAATCCGGCAGGTCCTCTGCTCCATAGGCCTTGCGGTGCTTGATCCGCGGCAATTCTGCGGGCGGGCCATACTGGCACCAGCCAAGGCAAACCTCGCCGTCAAACACCAAGGCGGCATGGGCGCGGCCTTCCATCACCAGCGCCTGCTTTTCGGCCTGCAGCAGGTCCGCCGAAACGCCCCACCCCGGCGTCTTTTCATGAAACCCCATGCACCAGCACCCGCCCCAAACACCGCCGTGACGCGCGATCAGCGCGGCATAGGACGCCCAGGTGTCTGGCCCGAGCGGGCGGATCAGATGCGGCATGTCAATCCTCGCGCGGGCTCGACACCAGTCAAATTTCTTCGAGGAAATTTGCAAGGATTTTCGAGAATCCTTGCGTGAAAACCGCAGTGAAAATCCTAACCAAAAGTAAATATCACACAGATAATACTTATTTTTCAACGCACTATCGGTCATAACACGCGTGTTATCCCCGGGATAACACGCCCCGGTTGACTCCCGCCCCCGCCCGGCCTCACATCCCCCAACCCGAGAAAGGCTGCGCCATGACCCCCACCGCCTTCCACAGCGAACTTGAATCCCGTCTCGTCCGCTATGCCGCCATCGACAGCCAAAGCGATGAACACGCCACCGCCATCCCTTCAACCGCGATCCAGTTGAACCTTGCCCACCTTCTGGTGGCCGAGTTGCAGGAAATCGGTGCCTCGGATGTGCGCCTGACCGACTACGGCGCCGTTCTGGCTACTTTGCCCGGCACTGCCGCAGGTCCCACCCTCGGTTTCCTCGCCCATATGGACACCGCCCCGCAGTTCCATGCCACCGGCGTCAAGCCGCGAGTCATCCGTGGCTACAACGGTGGCGCGATCCTGTATCCCGACGATCCGAACCTGTCGCTGACGCCCGAAGACTTTCCCTATCTGGCGGAAAAAGTCGGCCATGACATCATCACCGCCTCGGGGCTGACGCTGCTGGGGGCGGATGACAAGGCAGGCCTTGCCATCCTGATGACTGCCGCGCGCCATCTGTTGACCCACCCGGACATTCCGCACGGCCCGATCCGCCTCGCCTTCACCCCGGATGAGGAAATCGGCCGCGGTGTCGACAAGCGCCTGCCTGCCGATCTGGCCGTCGACTGGGCCTATACATTCGACGGCGGGCGCGTGGGCGAGATCGAATATGAAACCTTCTCGGCGGATGCCGCCACCGTCACCTTCACCGGCGTTTCCATCCATCCCGGCTTTGCCAAGGGCAAGATGGTCAACGCCCTGACCCTGGCCTCCCGCTTCCTCGCCAACCTGCCGCCCTCGCAAACCCCCGAGGCGACCGAGGGGCGCGAGGGTTTCCTGCACCCGTACGAGATGACCGGCACCTCTGCCGAGGCCGAGGTGAAATTCATCCTGCGGCATTTCGAACGCGACGGTCTCGCCGCCCAAGGGGCGCTGATCCAGCGTCTGGCCGAGGCGGTAGCCGCCACCGAGCCCCATGCCAAGGTCGAAGTCGCGATCCGCCCGCAATACCGCAACATGCGCTATTGGCTGGAAGCCGACATGAAGCCGGTGGACCTTGCCCGCGACGCCTGCCGCAGCCTTGGGATCGAACCCTTGTCGGTCCCGATCCGCGGCGGCACCGATGGCTCGCGGCTGACCGAAATGGGCGTGCCCTGCCCCAACCTTTTCACCGGCATGCAGAACATTCACGGCCCGCTGGAATGGGTATCCGTGCAGGATATGGGGGCCGCGACGCAACTGATGCTTGCGATCGTTCAGCGCGCCACCCCGGATTGAGCCATGCGGATTGACACGATGGCGCCACAAGACCTTGACCGCCTGCTGTCGGTCGGCCCCGGCCTGTTTGATCACCCCATTCGTCCCGATCAGGCGCGCGCATTTCTCGACAACCCGCTGAACCTTTTGGTCATGGCATGGCACGGGGATACGGCCGTGGGCATGGCCCCGGCGACGATCCTTCTGCACCCCGACAAGCCGCCTTCGCTGTTCGTCAATGAACTCGGCATCCATGAGGATCACCTGCGTCAGGGTGTTGCCACCGCCCTGATGACCAGACTGATCGAACTGGCCCAGGCCCGCGGCTGCAAGGGCATCTGGCTGGGCACCGAACCCGAAAACGCCGCCGCCCGCGCCTTGTACCTTGAACTTGGCGGGGTCGAAGAGACCTTTGTGGGCTTCAGTTGGGACGAGGCTTTCTGATGCCCATGATCTCGCCCTATCACAAACCGGGCTTTTATGACGCGGCTCTGGCCAAAGGCCGCCACCGCGACATCGTCGGCGGTCGTTGGGACGAAACCGGAGCCGCACAGATGGCGATCCTGCAACGCGCTGGACTGCGCCCACAGCACCATCTGCTCGACATCGGCGCAGGCAGCCTGCGATTGGGCTGCAAGGCCGTGCCCTATCTTGACCCCGATCACTACTGGGCCACCGACCTGTCCGGCGCGCTGCTGCACCGGGGCCATGACCGCGAGATCGCCGACAAGTCGCGCCTGCCGCTGGATCACCTGATCGAGGATCCGGACTTCAGCCTTGCAGGCGTGCCCGACACCATCACCCACGCCATGGCCTTTGCCGTTTTCACCCATCTGCCCATGGCCTACCTGCGCCGCGCGCTCCTCTCGGCCCGCGCCCGTCTGCCGCATCTGCAACTCTTGGCCTTCACCGTGTTCCTGGCCCCCGATCACGCCACGCTGACCCAGCCCTTCCGCCAACCCGACGGCGTGGTCACCCATGACCTGCGTGCGCCCTACCACATGCTGGCCAACGACGTCCGCCACCTCGCCAGCGGCACCGGTTTTCGCCTGCGCGTCCAAACCGCACGCCTGCCGCGCGGCCAGGCCCTGTACTTCGCCCGCCCGTTCTGACCCGATCATTCTCGCCAAATATCCGCGGCGCGGTCTGGGGGCGGTTTTGAAGGGCGGTTTCAGGGGGCAGTCTCTGGGGGGCGGTCTGGGGGGCAGACAGCCCCTCCGTCGCCGGACCCAAGCCACACCACTTGCCCGAAAACCGAATCCGGCGCAGGGTTATCCCTGCCCAACCCCGGAGCCATCCATGCGCCGCCTGATCCTGACCCTGCCCTTCATTTTCGCCTTCCCTGTTCATGCCGAAACCCCGACCAACGAAACCCTGTCCGCCGAAATCGGCCGCACCGGCCTTTCCGCCACAGAGGCCCGCCTCTCCGCGCTGCCCAACCCCACAGATGAAGACCGCTTCACCATGGGCGGCGTGCAGTTTCTGCGTGCCGTGGAAATTTCGTTCCAGATCCGCTGGCGCTATGGCATGACCGACCCTACCGGCATGGTCCCTTTCCTGCGCCTGCCGCTGGAGGATAACCCGACGCCTGCCGCCTTTGACCCCACCTCGATCCGCACGATCTTCCAGCAGGCCAGCGACCAGCTTGACCTTGCCAAAGACAGCCTGACGGCCATCCCCGAAACCTCGGATTTCGGCGCGGTGATCGCACTCGACGACATCTGGCTTGACGTGAATGCCAATACCCTGCGCGAACCGGACGAGGCGCTGATGGCGCTTCTGGCGCCCAGTCTTGGCTGGGACACCTCGCCCGATGCGCCGATACCCGCCCTCACCATCCGCTTTGACGTGGCCGATGCGTCGTGGCTGGCGGCCTATGCCGACATGCTGAACGCCGCAAGCCACATGGTTCTGGCCTATGACCCGACCCAGCCCATCATCAAGGTCCTCGCCGCCCGCGCGGCCATGGACAAGCTTGGCCCGGTGAACGAGGATATGTTCTTCGGCGGCCGGCATGTGCCCGACAGTTTCGACATCCTGGCCATGGTGCTGGCCACGCTGAACCAGCCGCCAGACCGCGTCCATATCACCGCCGTCCAGACCCATCTGCAAGCGATGGTCGACGAGAATCGCCAGTTCTGGACCCGCGTCGCGGTCGAGACCGATGATGTGCAGGAATGGCTGCCGAACCCCAGACAGCACGCCGCCATGGGCATCGAAGTGCCGTCCGACGCGGGTCCGAAATGGCTTTACGTGCTGGATCAGGTCGAGGCCATTTTGCAGGGCAAGCAGTTGGTCCCGTTCTGGCGCGTCGGCCCGCCTGCCGGTCTGAACATGGCAAAATTCTTCGCCGACCCCGCGCCGATCGACGTGGCTGGCTGGATACAAGGCTGGGCCGCGCTGCCCTATCTGCAAACCGGCACGCTCGCGTCACCTGACGCCATTGACGCGTTCGATCAGGCCACCATGGGCCGGTCGATGCTGTTCGCCCTCTATTTCAACTGACTGGATACATCTGCGGACTGGGTATTTCGACGGGCTGGCAGGGCGTCAGACGCGGCCCGTCAGCCCATAGGCGCGATATTTGCGTCAGCCGCGTAAAGAAATAATTACGTGTGATCACATAATTTTGCCGTGTGATCACAAATGTCGCTTTTCCCGGCCCTGAACGCAAATGTCGATTTGCCATGGCCTGTATCCATGTCAAGACGCGGCCAAACCCCATTGCCCACCCAATTGAACCCCATGGGATCGCCAGCATGAACATCCACGAATACCAGGCCAAGGCGCTGCTGCGGTCTTATGGCCTGCCCGTCTCGGACGGCCGCCCCGTGCTGAAAGCCGAAGACGCCAAGACCGCGGCGGGCGAACTGGACGGACCGCTCTGGGTGGTCAAGGCGCAGATCCACGCTGGCGGCCGTGGCAAAGGCAAGTTCAAGGAACCCGAGGCGGGCGAGAAGGGCGGCGTGCGCCTTGCGAAATCGGTGGGCGAGGCGGCGGAGTTTGCGCGCCAGATGCTGGGCCGCACGCTGGTGACGGTGCAGACCGGGCCCGCCGGCAAGGTGGTCAACCGCATCTATATCGAAGACGGCTCGGATATCGCGCGCGAACTTTATCTGGCCGTGCTGATCGACCGCAAGACCAGCCGCATTTCCTTTGTCGTCTCGACCGAAGGCGGCATGTCGATCGAGGATGTGGCGCATGACACGCCCGAAAAGATCGTGACTTTCGACATCGATCCGGCCACCGGGTTTTCCGAATTCCACGGCCGCCGCGTGGCGTTCTCGTTCGGACTGGAGGGCAATCAGGTCAAGCAATGCGTCCAGATCATGAAAATCCTGTACAAGGTGTTCATCGAAAAAGACGCCGAAATGCTTGAGATCAATCCCTTCGTCGTCCTGAAGGATGGCGGGCTGAAAATTCTTGATGCCAAGATGAGCTTTGACGGCAATGCAATGTTCCGCCACCCCGACATCGCCGCCCTGCGGGACGAGACGGAAGAGAATTCCAAGGAACTCGCGGCGTCCAAGTTCGACCTGAACTATATCGCGCTGGATGGCGAGATCGGCTGCATGGTGAACGGCGCGGGCCTTGCGATGGCCACGATGGACATCATCAAGCTGTACGGCGCCGAACCCGCCAACTTCCTTGACGTCGGCGGCGGGGCCACCAAGGAAAAGGTGACCGAGGCGTTCAAGATCATCACCTCTGACCCCAACGTCAAAGGCATCCTCGTCAACATCTTCGGCGGCATCATGCGCTGCGACATCATTGCCGAAGGCGTGATCGCGGCGGTGAAAGAGGTCGGCCTGAAAGTGCCGCTGGTGGTGCGGCTTGAGGGCACCAATGTCGAACTTGGCAAGGACATCATCCGCAATTCCGGCCTGAACGTCATCGCGGCCGACAACCTGTCGGATGCGGCACAGAAAATCGTCAAGGCGGTCAAGGGGTAAACCATGTCCATTCTCGTCAATTCCAGCACCCGACTGATCTGCCAAGGCTTCACCGGCTCGCAAGGCACGTTCCATTCCGAACAGGCTATCGCCTACGGCACCAGGATGGTCGGCGGCGTCACCCCCGGCAAAGGTGGCTCGCTGCATCTGGGCCTGCCGGTGTTTGACTCCGTCCATGCCGCGCGAGAGGCGACCGGCGCGAATGCCACCGTCATTTACGTGCCGCCGCCCTTCGCGGCCGATTCAATCCTTGAAGCCATCGACGCCGAGATGGAGCTGATCGTCTGCATCACCGAAGGCATCCCGGTCCTGGACATGATGAAGGTCAAGCGGGTGCTGTCGGGGTCGAAATCCCGACTGATCGGGCCGAACTGCCCCGGCGTGATGACGCCCGGCGAGTGCAAGATCGGCATCATGCCGGGCTCGATCTTCTCCAAGGGTTCGGTCGGCGTCGTCAGCCGCTCCGGCACCTTGACCTATGAGGCGGTCAAGCAGACCACCGATGTCGGTCTGGGCCAATCCACCGCCGTCGGCATCGGCGGCGATCCGATCAAGGGCACCGAACATCTGGAAGTGCTGGAAATGTTCCTCGCCGATCCCGAAACCCAGTCGATCATCATGATCGGTGAAATCGGCGGTGCCGCCGAGGAAGAAGCCGCCCAGTTTCTGGCAGATGAAAACCGCGCCGGTCGTGGCAAGCCCTGCGCCGGGTTCATCGCCGGCCGCACCGCCCCCGCCGGTCGCCGCATGGGTCACGCCGGCGCCATCGTCTCGGGCGGCAAGGGCGATGCGGAAAGCAAGATCGAGGCGATGAAAGCCGCCGGGATCGTTGTGGCTGACAGCCCCGCGACCTTGGGTGAGGCCGTCATGAAAGCGATTGGCAAGTAGGGTGGGTTTTTAACCCACCACCTGCATCGGTGGGGTCTAACCCCACCCTACGAGGACCAGAGAATGACCGAACAATCCAACGCCCAATTCCACGCCTCGTCCTTCCTGCAAGGCGCCAATGCCGATTACGTGGACCAACTCGCCGCGCGCCATGCCGCCGATCCGTCCTCGGTCGACGCCCAATGGGCGACGTTCTTCCAGTCGATGGGCGACAGCGCGCAGGACGCCCGCCTTGCCGCGCAGGGGCCTTCCTGGGCCCGCAGCGATTGGCCTCCGACCCCGAATGATGATCTGACCGCTGCGATGACCGGCGAATGGGCTACCCCAGTGGAAGCCAAAGGTGCAGGCAAGAAGATTGCCGAGAAGGCCGCTGAAAACGGCGCGCCCGTCACCGACGAGATGATCCAGCGCGCCGTTCTCGACAGTGTCCGCGCCATCATGATCATCCGCGCCTACCGCATCCGTGGCCACCTTGCCGCCGATCTTGACCCGCTTGGCTTGATCGAACGCGGCAACCACCCGGAACTTGACCCGGCATCCTATGGCTTCACCGAAGCCGACATGGACCGCCCGATCTTCATCGACAAGGTGCTGGGGCTCGACTTCGCCTCGATGCGCCAGATCATCGAGATCGTGAAGCGCACCTATTGCGGCACCTTTGCCCTGCAATACATGCACATTTCCGACCCCGAACAGGCCGCCTGGCTGAAAGAGCGCATCGAGGGCTGGGGCAAGGAGATTGCCTTCACCCGCGAGGGCCGCAGGGCGATCCTGAACAAGCTGGTCGAGGCCGAGGGGTATGAGAAGTTCCTGCAGGTCAAGTACACCGGCACCAAGCGCTTCGGTCTTGACGGGGCAGAGGCGCTGATCCCCGCGCTGGAACAGATCGTCAAACGCGGCGGCAATCTGGGCGTCCTGGAAGTGATCTTCGGCATGCCGCACCGGGGCCGTCTGAACGTCTTGGCCAATGTGCTGCAAAAGCCCTACAGGGCGATTTTCCACGAATTTCAGGGCGGCAGCTACAAGCCCGACGACGTGGACGGCTCGGGTGACGTGAAATACCACCTCGGCGCCTCGTCGGACCGGACCTTTGACGGCAACACCGTGCATCTGTCGCTGACCGCCAACCCCTCGCATCTTGAGGCGGTCAATCCCGTCGTGCTCGGCAAGGCCCGCGCCAAGCAGGACCAGTTCGGCGATACCGACCGGCATCAGGTGCTGCCGGTGCTGCTGCACGGGGATGCCGCCTTTGCGGGGCAAGGCGTGGTGGCCGAATGCTTCCAGTTGTCCGGCATCAAGGGCCATCGCACCGGCGGCACGATCCATGTGATCATCAACAACCAGATCGGCTTCACCACCTCGCCGGCCTACAGCCGCACCTCACCCTATCCGACCGACATCGCCCTGATGGTCGAAGCGCCGATTTTCCACGTCAACGGCGATGACCCGGAAGCCGTGGTCCACGCCGCCAAAGTGGCCACCGAATACCGCCAGCAGTTCCACAAGGACGTGGTCATCGACATCTTCTGCTATCGCCGGTTCGGCCATAACGAAGGCGACGAGCCGATGTTCACCAACCCCGCGATGTACACCCGCATCCGCAAGCAAAAAACCACGCTGCAACTGTATACCGAACGGCTGGTGCAGGACGGTCTGATCCCTGAAGGCGAGATCGAGGATATGAAGGCCGCCTTCCAGGCCCGCCTGAATGACGAGATGGAGGCGGGCAAGTCCTACAAGCCCAACAAGGCCGACTGGCTGGATGGCCGCTGGAAGAACCTCGCCCCCAAGGACCTCGACAACTACCAGCGCGGGGAGACCTGGATCAAGGCCGAGACGATGGCCGACATCGGTACCGCCCTGACCAGCGTGCCCGACGGCTTTGAGTTGCACAAGACCGTGGGTCGCCAGCTTGAGGCGAAGAAAGAAATGTTCGCGAAAGGTCAGGGTTTCGACTGGTCTACGGCAGAGGCGCTCGCCTTCGGCTCGTTGCAACTCGAAGGCTTCCCGGTTCGCCTTTCGGGTCAGGACTGCACACGCGGCACCTTCAGTCAGCGCCAGTCTGCTTGGGTCGATCAAGCCACCGAGGAACGCTTCTACCCCCTGAACCACATCCGCCCCGGTCAGGCGCGGTATGAAGTCGTCGATTCCATGCTGTCCGAATACGCTGTCCTCGGCTTCGAATACGGCTATTCCCTGTCCGAGCCCAACGCGCTGACCTTGTGGGAAGCCCAGTTCGGCGATTTCGCCAATGGCGCGCAGATCGTGTTCGACCAGTTCATCTGCTCGGGAGAAAGCAAATGGCTGCGGATGTCCGGCCTTGTCCTGTTGTTGCCCCATGGCTTTGAAGGCCAGGGGCCAGAGCATTCCTCGGCGCGGCTGGAACGCTTCCTGCAAAACTCGGCGCAGGACAACTGGATCGTGGCAAATTGCTCGACCCCGTCGAACTACTTCCACGCGCTTCGTCGGCAGATGCACCGGACCTACCGCAAGCCGCTGATCCTGATGACGCCGAAAAGTCTGCTGCGCCACCCGATGTGCATCAGCGACGCTTCGGACTTCCTCGACGGTTCAACATTCCACCGCGTCCTGTGGGATGACGCTGAACGCGGCCATTCCAAACTGACGCTGAAGCCCGATGCCGAGATCAAACGTGTCGTCCTTTGCTCGGGCAAGGTCTACTTCGACCTTCTGGCGGAACGCGACGCACGCGGGCAGGATGACACCTATCTTATGCGGGTCGAGCAGCTTTACCCGGTGCCGACCGTCTCGCTGACGGCAGAGCTGTCGCGCTTCAAAGGAGCCGACTGGGTCTGGTGCCAGGAAGAGCCGAAAAATCAGGGCGCCTGGTCGTTCATCGAACCCGAGATTGAAATCTTGCTGACCAGGATCGGCGCGAAGAACATCCGGCCCGCCTATGCCGGACGCAGCGCCTCGGCCTCGCCCGCGACCGGCCTTGCCA
>Ga0105047_10001669_pt1 | contig 39791 bp, 28 predicted proteins | sample MAT04_FD_78384 | JGI IMG/M metagenome (GOLD analysis project Ga0105047, IMG submission 78384) | Freshwater microbial communities from Lake Fryxell liftoff mats and glacier meltwater in Antarctica - MAT-04 (megahit assembly) | ecosystem: Environmental > Aquatic > Freshwater > Ice > Liftoff...
CGGTCGAGGGTTTCGCCATATCTGATGTCGGCTCTGAACACCGTGTTGTTTCCCCAGGGAGATGCCACGCCCAAACCGCCATAAACTTCATTTTTTACAATGAAAGATGGCCTGGAAGGTTCAAAAAATGTGGCATAACTCCTAAAATAATCCCATCTGTTCAGCACCAAATGTGGCTCAATACTGATTCTTTTTTTACCTCCATAGTCTATTTTTGCGCGAAGAGATCCCGATCCATAAAATTTTCCAAAATAGCTGTTTGCCATCAGGCTCGCTGAAGTTCGGCCAAAGATGTTGTATTTCAATCCCACATACCCTATGTTGATGGGTCTTGAAGAGAAGTTGCCACCAAAATAAGCAGTCAGGTCACGTTCTCTTCGAACGTTTATATCAATATCAAAAAGCCCTGTCGCAGGATTATATCGTGATACTGGCTGAGCATACCTGATTTTATCATCTTGTGCAATACGCAGAAATTGGGGTCTGAAATCTTCAAAAGTGAATACAGAGTCCCCCTTATTTGGTCCAATTGTAGATCGCACGTATTCTTTTTGTTGTTTTGAAATATCACCGAGCACTTGGACATCCCCAATTTTTTTGCTGTAAAAATCAGATCGAAAAGACTTTCGGAGACTGTCCCGGGCCTCCTCGTTTCTTTCCTTTGAAATAAACGATAAGATTTCATCCATGTCTTTGATCGCCGCTTCATAGCCCAATTGAATCTCACTGTTTACATCAGAAAAATCAAAAACTCCCCGTTGCGAAGGGGGTTCGATGATGATGCCATTTTCGCATCGCAATGAAAAGTCGCTCTGACTGATGATCATATTTCTTATTTGAGAGACAATATCATCTTCGTCAGGTGGGTCCATGAGCGCTGCTACATTGCTTCCAATGATCACATCCGGCAGAAAATGATCATACATGATGTCAGCGGGAAAATTATTGTACAATCCCCCGTCAAAAAGCAAAGCACTGTCCACCATCAGGGGTTTGTAATAAAATGGATAAGTGCTGGATGCCCTGAGGGCTTTCGGAAGGCTTCCACTGCTGAAGATCACCTGCTTTTTCTGGGCAATATCGGCAGCCACACACCTGAATGGCACCATGAGACTATCGAAATCATAGTTTGATGCCGCAGATGCTTGTGCAAAAAATTCCATCAACATATACTCCATCAAATCCGGCGTAACGAGGTTTGTGGGAATCGATTTTTGCAGTAATTGTGTCGGTGATAATTTTAACCGGATGATCGAAGCATCTTCCTCATCTTTGGTGAAATAGTACAAGTCCGTATCCGGAAGTTCGCCCACGACCGACAGAATAAATGCAGGCGAGTTGACCATTTCGATCATTTCTTCCACCGTATAACCCGCGGCATACATTCCGCCTACCATCGCACCCATAGAAGTACCAGTGATATAATCGATCGGAACGTTATTTTCTTCCAGGGCTTTGATCACCCCGATATGCGCAAGCCCTGAGGCACCTCCGCCGCTCAGCACCAAACCAACCCGTTGTCCGTATGAGTACACTTGTACACCCGCTAAAAGGATCATCAAGAGCATACATTTCAACAGATTTTTCATTCAATATTTTGAATATATCGCAAGAACTTTATGAACGTGAGGTAATTCAATCAGCTGCATTTGTTTTTACTTTTTCACTCAGGCTGATCAGGTAGGGCAGGGCATGAATCATTCTCGAACCGTACCATGAAAACGCTTCTCCATCGACCAAAGTGCACGAAGAAGAAACAATTTCGCGCAATTTGACCAGGTGATTTTCCCGAAAGGGGTACGGCTCACTTGAGAAAAAAATGTACGCTGGTGAAAGTGAAACAATCTCCGAAATTGAAATTCGGGGATACCGTTTTCCTTTCTCTCCCCATGTTTCCAACATATTGTCATACCCCGCATGTTTCATGATGTCGGAAATAAACGTATCGGATCCTGCGGCCATGTAAGGATCTTTCCAAATCAAATAGAGGCAGGTTTGTCGCCGGGTTTCCTGAATTTTCTCACCGAGCTCAGCAAATCCTGTCGATATCTCCCGGTTGATCATCGAAGCCTTATCAAATGTTCCGGTTATTTCTCCCAATGCAGTGATCATCTGTAGGGCTGAGTTCAAATCAAATACGTCGCTTACCCAAACAGGATATTTTTCCGCCAATCTTTCCACCGCCGGTTTTGGATTCTCCTCTTTGTTGGCGATAATCAAATCGGGCTGAAGCCTGTCAATAAGATCGAAATTAAACTGTTTCGTCCCCCCAATCAGGGCTTTCTGACGCTTCAAATGTTCAGGATGCACGCAGAATTTCGTGATGCCCACGAGACGATCTTCCAGTCCGAGATCGCACAGTAACTCAGTTTGCGATGGAACCAGGGAAATAATACGCTGTGGCAGGGATGCCAACGTTACATTTCGCCCGATCTGATCGCTCACAGACTTCATTATCGCATCGCTGTAATCAGGTCCTGCCGGGTAATGATGTGGTACATGTCTTCATCAATCTTCACGATCACTGCAGACGTATTCTTGTCCACCCTTCTGATCACACTTTTAAGATCTTCGTCGCTGTCGATTACCGGGAAGGGCGGCAACATAATGTCTTTCACGCGAAGATGGGTAATGTCTTCTTTTTCAACCAGGATATCAAAAACCCGGTGCTCATCGATCGATCCGACAAAAGTGCCATCCTGAACGACTGGTATTTGGGAAATGTCATATTTTTTGAGCTTTTCAATCACCGTGCTCACCAATTCTTCACTCCCAATTGTAACAAGAGGCTTGTCTACGTGTTTGTTCACCAGATCAAGCGCAGATTTATTGCGGTCGTTTAAAAATCCACGATCCCTCATCCAGTCATCATTGTATACTTTCCCGATATATCTGGACCCGTGGTCGTGAAATAGAATTACCACTACATCATCTGCTGTCAGCTCATCCTTTAGCTGTTCCACCACACCATAAGCCGAACCGGCAGAATACCCCATAAACAAGCCTTCTTTTTTTGCAAGCTCCCGGGTATAAAGTGCGCCATCCTTGTCCGTCACTTTTTCGATGCGGTCGATCAAATCAAAATCTACGTTTTTTGGCAGAATATCTTCGCCTATTCCTTCCGTGATATAGGGATAGATTTCATTTTCATCAAAAATGCCTGTTTCCTTATATTTTTTGAAAACCGAACCGTAGGTATCCGCTCCCCAAATTTTGATATTGGGATTTTTCTCTTTCAGGTACTTGGCTACGCCAGAAATGGTGCCGCCCGTGCCGACTCCAACCACAAAATGTGTGATTTTTCCTTCCGTTTGTTCCCAAATTTCCGGGCCTGTAGATTCATAGTGGGCCTGTCGGTTGCTCAGGTTGTCGTATTGGTAGGGGTAGAATGAATTTGGAATTTCTTTATTGAGACGTGATGCCACTGAATAATAAGAGTCCGGGTGGGTTGGTGCCACATTGGTGGGACACACGTATACTTCAGCTCCCATCGCGCGGAGAATGTCCATTTTCTCCTTGCTCTGTTTGTCACTCATGGTGCAAATCAGTTTGTAGCCTTTGATGATACACGCCAGTGCGAGACCCATTCCGGTATTCCCCGAGGTGCATTCGATCACCGTTCCGCCCGGTTTGAGGTTGCCGGTTTTTTCGGCATCTTCTACCATTTTCAGTGCCATCCGGTCTTTGGTGCTGTGACCTGGATTGAAATATTCCACTTTGGCAAGCACCTGGGCTGGAATATGTTTGCAGATTTTATTCATTCGAACCATCGGCGTATCACCTATGGTTTCCAAAATATTGTTATATACTTTGCGGTATGCCATTTTATTGAAAAAATTTGGGCAAAGTTAGCCTATTTTAATCGAAGCGAATGGCTTTTGCTGGCCGAATTTGATTCACTGCAAGTGATGGAATGAGCAGCATGAGCAGGCAAATGGCAAGTGTGCCTACATTCAGCCAAATGATTGTCATCGGCTCGAGCAACACAGGCACTTCCGAAACATAATAATTTTCAGGATCGAGTTTTACCCAGCCAAATTTTTGCTGAAGCAAACTGAGACCAATGCCCATCAAATTTCCAAAAAACAAGCCCAGACTGATGATCCATGCTGACTGGATAAGGAAAATTCTTTGTACGAAACCCGATGTAGCTCCCAGGGCTTTCAGAATTCCGATCATCGATGTGCGCTCCATTATCAGAATTAATAGCGCAGATGTCATGTTTATCACTGAGATAATGATCATTAACCCGATAATGACGAGGGTATTCAGATCGAGCATTTCAAGCCAGTTAAAAATTTCCGGGGAGCGTTGTTTGATCGTCGTTGTGCGCAAATCGTAATGGAGGTGGTCGTAGATAAACTGATCCATTTTGTCGAGGTCGCGGTAGCTGTCCAATTGGATATCAAATCCGCCGGTATAATATTTACCGCTCCCGCCAGTGGTGGTGATTGCCAATTGGTCTGTGTCCGGACATCCTGAGGTGTGCAGATCACGCACGGTGTAGAATGCGGTGTCTGGCAATGTTTGGCTGCGGTCGGAAATAACCACGTAAAAAGCGGTATCACCTTCGATCCGAAACGCATGTGGACCTGGGCCGCGCAAGGAATCCGGACCCCAGGAAAACCGATGTTCTCCATCGCCACCGAAGCCCAGCGCCGTTAAGGTGACCACACCATCTTCGCACCCATCCACCCGGATCTGGGCTTCTATTCCCCACTGATTGATCTTTCTGATTTGTGCGAGATCGATGAAAACAAACTGGGCATCCAGATCGCGGAGTCCGGTATCGTAAATGCCAACGAGGCTAAAATTCCGCTGGCTCATGCTGTTTTTGTTGTTGGGAAAATAGACTGTTACCCTTTCTCCAAGTTTCAATTTCATCCTGCCAGACAGATAAGACGACATGAGAATCTCATTGGAAACGGCTGTATCATTTAGCGATAGCAAACGCCCTTCGAGCAGGTTGGAGGAAATGAATGACCAGTCAAAATCGGACGACACTCCTTTGGCGAAAATTCCCTGAATGTTTTCCGGAGTTTCGATGATGCCCTGTTTCAGGGCAAAGAGATGAATGCTTTTAACCCCATCTACCGTGTCGATGGAAGGGTAAAATTCCTGATCAACCAGCAATTTCGGATCGTTGTAGCGCTCAGAATTCCCAAAATTGGTAATCTGAATATGAGAACCGAAACCGATGACTTTTTCTCTGATTTCATGTTGAAACCCTGTTACAATGCCGATTGCGGCGATCATCACGGCCATTCCCAGTGCAATTCCAATGGTCGCAATTCGCACAATGGGTTTTGAAAGTCCCTTTTCGGTACTTTCACGCTGAATTAAGCGTTTTGCAATAAAATAAGGTGTATTCAATGGATAAAATTCTCAACCGAATAGTCGGCCCGCGTAAAAGTATGAAAATCGTTATCTATTCTCTGTTTCTCTGTGTTCTTGGTTCTTGCTTTTCTGGTCAGCCGGAAGCGCAATCAAAAGCTGTTGATCAGTTTCCTGAAAAGGATATTGCTGCAGCCGATGCTGTAGTGGAAGAAATGCGCCCGGCGATTTATCAACTCCATTACAGCATCGATTCATTGAAAAACAAGCGTATCGCCATCGTAGCCAATCACACAAGTTTGATTGATGGCACGCATCTGCTCGACACCCTGATCGGTTGGGGGATGGAGGTGACAAAAGTTTTTGCTCCTGAACACGGCTTTCGCGGAAATGTGGCAGATGGTGGAAAAGTGGACGACACGGTGGATGGAAAAACGGGCACACCCATCATTTCGCTCTACGGCAAAAATAAAAAACCACAAAGTGGCCAATTGGCCGGAGTGGATTTGGTAATCTTTGACATGCAGGATGTTGGAGCGCGGTTTTACACATATTTGTCGACCCTTCACAACGTGATGGAAGCCTGCGCCGAATCGGGTATCGAATTGTGGGTGTTGGACCGGCCAAATCCGAATGGTCATTATATCGATGGTCCCGTGCTGAAACCGGGCTTCGAAAGTTTTATAGGCATGCATCCTGTACCCGTCGTGTATAGTATGACCATCGGTGAATACGCCCGGATGATCAATGGCGAAGGCTGGCTAAAAAATGGCATCCGGTGTGACTTGCGGGTCGTGGAATGCGTGAATTTTGACAGGAGTGTGGTCTATGTCCTTCCGGTAAAACCTTCTCCCAATCTACCGGACATGGAAGCCATCACACTTTATCCCAGTTTGTGTTTTTTCGAAGGCACCATCGTGAGTGTGGGCAGGGGAACACCCAGACCTTTTACGGTGATTGGAGAGCCCAGTAATATCAAGGGTAATTTTACGTTTGTGCCCCAGCCCATTGCGGGTGCATCTGTAGATCCGCCGCAAAAGGGAAAAACCTGCCGGGGCTATGATTTATCAACCGACGGTGGAAATTTTAGAAAATTGGATCGACTGGAATTGAAGTGGTTGCTCCGGATGTACAACGAAACGGCCGAAAAGGAAAAGTTTTTCCTGCCAAACAATTTCATCGATAAGCTGGCCGGTACCGATCAGTTGCGCAAGGATATCCTTTCGGGAAAAAGTGAAGACTCCATCCGCAAATCCTGGTCGATCGATCTCGAAAATTTTAAAAAGGTCCGCGAAAAGTATCTGATATACCCTGATATTTGAGGTGAAAATGTATGATTATCCGAAAAATTTTAAGATGATTATATGTAGGTATGCTGATCAATGTAGGACCAAATTGATTTAGTTATTTCAAATTGTATTTATGTCACTTCGAGTGATTTTCGATGACGAAGGAGTCGAAAATTGTATCGAGAAGCCAATAGATTTGATGCTTTTGTTCTCGATACAAATTTTCTCATCACGATGGTGCTGAGAAAATTCAATCGAACTGAGCGACCAACAGATATAATTTTGAATGAACCTGATTTTTATTTTTCTCAAATACCCATCCAACTTCTGCGCAACGGTAAATGCGGATGGGCATGTAAACTATAAAGCCCGAAGCGCGTAAACATTTTAAACCTGATTTAGAAAATGGAAACAATCATCAGCATATTCATAGATATTTTACCTGCGCTGATCATCGCTGCCACTGCCATATATATCTTTCACGAGACCACTAGATTTTTGCGGGAGCGGTATCAACTCGATTTGCAGAAAGAGCAATTTCGCGCCAAAGCGGATTCCCAACACCTACCTTCCGGAAAAAGTGAAGCCATGGCCAAATTTAAACTTCAGGCCGCTGAACGTTTCGTGCTTTACCTGGAACGTATTGCCCCTGACAGACTTGTGATGCGGCTTCATCAAAATGGCATGACCTCCCGGATGTTGCAAATTGAAATGTTGAAAGCCATTCGCGAAGAATACGATCATAATTTATCACAGCAAATCTACCTGTCGGATGGTGCCTGGGAGTTGATCAAAAATGCGAGAGAAGAAATGGTGAAATTCATTACTGCCACTGGCGACTCCATGCGAGAAAGTGCTTCCGGCATCGACCTGAGCAGGAAAATGTTTGAGATGGCTTCGCGCGTGGAGAAAATGCCGAATGATATTGCCATCCGATACCTCCGCAAGGAGATGCAGCTTTTGTTAAAGGAAACGCATTAGTTCAGCCATAAATTTGGGTGGCTTCCCGAAAAGTATTGGTATGGGCTTCGAGAATGATGGAGATTTTTTCGGAATATCCGCCGCCCATCACGCATACGATGGGGATTTGATTTTCGTGGGCCAGTTCAAATACCATACGGTCTCTTGTCCGGCACCCTTCCATTGACAGACTGAGCCGTCCCAGCTTATCAGATTCCAGCACATCCACGCCGCATTGATAAAAAATCAATTCCGGTTTCGTCTCAGAAATCAGCTTTGGCAAATTCCGGTTGAGCAGACTGAGATATTCGTCGTCACCCGTTTTATCGGGCAGGTTGATGTCGAGGTCTGAGTTTGTTTTGTGCAGCGGATAATTTTTTTCGCCGTGCATGCTGAACGTAAAAACATTTGAATCATTTTCAAAAATCCGGGCAGTGCCATTGCCCTGGTGCACATCAAGGTCGACCACGAGTATCCGTCTGATCCCGTGGTTGATCATGGCGTGGTGTGCGCCAATGGCGATATCATTCAAAATGCAAAAACCTTCGCCCCGGTCCCGAAAGGCGTGGTGTGTGCCTCCCGCGATATTTGCCGAAAGGCCATACTGCAAAGAATAATCAACGCACCGAATGGTACCTCCGGTGATCACCAATTCCCGGTGTACAAGTGCCGCACTAAGCGGAAATCCCATCGCCCGGATTTCGTGTTTGGTGAGGGTGAGATTTTGGAGTTTTTCGACATATGCCGGATCGTGAATGCCCAATACCAGTTCCAGAGAGGCTTTCAGGGGATCAAAGAAATTTTCTTGTGTGACAATTCCTTCGTGGAGCAACTGCTCCGGTAGCAAGGCATATTTCTCCATGGGAAATCTGTGGCCTTCGGGCAGGGGATGGGCGTAACAGGGATTCCAGGCGATTTTGAGCATAAGTCAAAAGTAAACAGGAGAGGGGAGGGTAGTGTTTATCTTGCCTTTATTTTTGGCCATAGGCTTCTATTCCGACCATTCTTTGGGATTTTTTTTTCCACTTGCCTTTTGCCTTTTGCCTATTGCTCCTCATCCCACGGCCACTGCCTGCATCAGAATGGCTGCGATGATCGCTCCGAATGTCCCAATGGCATAACCCAAAACAGCCAGCAAAACACCCACCGGAGCAAGGGCAGGACTAAACGCCGATGCGACAATCGGAGCCGAAGCTGCACCCCCAATATTCGCCTGACTTCCCACGGCTATAAAGAAAAATGGGGCCTTGATGAGTTTACCGACAACCAGAAGGATGGTGATATGAATGATGATCCAGATAAATCCGATAATGATAATGAATTTAAAGATTTCCCAGTCGCGCACCAATTGTCCCAGATTCATATTCATTCCGATGGTTGCTACGAGTACATACAGAAATATACTCCCGAATTTTGAGGCACCTGCGCCCTCCAGTGAACGGGCGCGCGTAAAGGACAGCAGAACTCCGCCGATTGTGGCAAATACCACAAGCCAGAAAAAGGTTGAACCGAAAGAAGTAAACAGTCTCAGGGAAGAGTTCGGATCGGTTGCCAGCGCAGCTTCAATATAGCCAGCAATGGCAGGCGAAATGGCATCGCTCAGGAAATGAGAGATGGCCACCATTCCGAAACCAACTCCAAGAATTACGAATATATCGGTAAAAGTCGGGATGCGGGCCAGGGCCAATTGTTGTTTTTCAACCCGGTTTTTCAAATCTTCAATGGCTGAGTTGTCTGCTTTAAGTTTTTTGTCGAGACCATCAGACATGCCAGCTCCAAAAAGCAGGAATGCCATCCAAATATTTGCCACGACAACATCGACTACAATCATCGCGGAGAATAAAGTGTTGCTGGCACCATAAATTTCTTTCATGGCCGTTTGGTTGGCTCCACCGCCTATCCAACTTCCTGCGATGGTGGCCAGGCCGCGCCATATGGCATCCGGGCCTCCCGTTTGCAGCAATTGCGGTTCAAATTGACCCATAATCCACAAGGCAATGGGCGCGCCGATAATGATACTGACAGTGGCAGTGAAAAACATAATCAGGGCTTTTGGACCCAATTTGATTACACCGCGCAAATCGATATTGAGACAGAGCAATACCAAACTCGCAGGCAAGAGATATCTCGAAGCCATGTAATAAAGCTGTGAATTTTCGGCGTCGATGATTCCCAGTGGAGAATTCAACAGGGCTGGAATAAAATAACAAAGCAACAGCGCCGGAACGAATTTGTAAAATTTTCGAAATGCAGGCATTTGATTCGTTTTAAAAATCGTTGCCAGCACCATCATTAAGATGCCCAGCGTAACCGCGTCATTTTGCACAGGAAATTCCATCAGTTGAATTTGTATTCTGGCAATGATACCAATTCAAAATGTAATTTCCATATTGGATCTATGTTGGTTATCGATTGCGGCAATAAAACACCTCCAATTCGTATCACTCTTTTCGGGGTCAATCCTAAGTTTGACAAGAAGAATTTCAGATGGAAAGTCAAAAGGTTATCTTCTCGGTCAAGGGTCTCTATAAAATTTTTGCATCCGCTCTGCTCCTTCAAAAATCACTCTCTGCAAGACGTACAGTCGGGGACCTCACCAGGCAATTGCTTACGAGCAACAGCCTTGATTAATGGGTCAAGAAAAATGGAGATTTTACGGTAAGTCTGCATATTTTGATTTTCCAAAGCGATAACTAAGACCAAGTTTATAGATTATGAATTGATATTTGTTTTCAGCGCTGCCGGCTATAAGGTGCAAAATGACTGAACCATTGATAAAAAAATTACTTTTCAGGATGGGATAGTCTATTCCTCCGCCCATTCCGATATAGTGCAGATTTGGATAACGATATGGATCACCGGGACCGCAATAACAATAATCCCCCTGATTGTAATTTACTTCTACAAAGCCCATGGCTTTGTGGAAGTACATCAAATCATATTGAACGAAAATTCCCCGAAGAAGAAAATTTTCGTCTTTTACATAAGACCCCCATGTGTAAAGGGAATAGAGTTGAATGCCCAAATATAAGTCGTGTGTGATAGAAACAGAAATTTGATTGCTCCAGGTGATTTCATAAAATTTATGAAATTGCTCAGGACCGTTTTCCCACATGGTAAAACCTGAGTTGAGGCGCACTGCTTTGAGAAAGTAATTTGAATAAGCGGAATTTTGACTCCAGACTTCTCCTGTCAGGATGAGCATTACCGTGAAAAAGAGAAAAACTTTAACGCACCTTCCTTGCATCTCCGAAATGATATTCTGCACCAATTCTGAAACTGAAATGATCATAATCTGGAGAATGAAATATCCATTCTGTTGAAAGCTACCCATATAATCCCTTCCAGATTTTGATTTGTGCACCGATCGGGGTTAGCGTAAAAATGTTGTAATCGAGGCCCTTGGATTGATTAAAATCCGACCTGCTGCTCTGCTGATAATTGCTGGCGCGGTATGAGAATTCCGTGAGAAATAGCATGGAGACAGGCCAATCGGGATTCAGACCGACGGGAATGTAATAACGGGCAAAACCGCCTACTTCAAGAAGTTCATAATCTTCTGAAAAAGTACTTCGAAAACGGTGGTAACCCATAATGGGTCCGACACCAAAATTCCGGTTGAAAAAATAACCGAGATAAGGTTCTATGTATAAATAACTGTGCTTGGTAATCTCACCCGTTGCAGGGTCCTTCATATTGGTACCTTCTCCGGCTGAATGAAGTCCAAAAATGATATTTTTTTGAATTTGATTGTATTGGATAGCCTGACCTGAAATTTTTTCTCCTATGAAAAAGAAGAACAAAAGGAAGAAGAGGGGATAAGTGATATTCACTCTCTTATTTTTAATTACGCTTAAGAGCATTGTGGGGATTGTGTTTTATTGTCATCCGAATGAAATGGATATGGTGTTCCAAAACGGATTTTCACACTATCCCAAGCCAAATATAAGCCTTCGATTCTTCTCAAACGCGTAATTGTATACATTAATTTGATACTCCCGCAAAAAAAGTGATGCCCGTACAAAAATTTGGTTTTCAGGCGTAAACACGTTTATTTACACAGGAAATTGCATCTGTTGAATTTGTATTCTGGCAATGATACCAAATCAAAATGAAATTTCCATACAGAGTCTTTATTGAGGGTCCAATTTGCGTCTTTATAAAATCTTGAGATCTATAAAAACAAAAAACCCCGCAACCTTCGCTGCGGGGTTTTAATTAAAAGGTTGACTGCAGATTTATTGCACCACCAGTTTTTGGGCACCTGCCAGTTGATCGTTTATGATCACATTGACCATATACACACCAGAGGCGAGTGATTTCTGAAATCTGAGCGCAGCATTCATTTCAGAGCCGTTGTTGGCAATGTTTTGGTTGTGAACTTTTTTACCAAACATGTCATACACTTCGACAATGATTGACTGCTGTTCGTTGTCGAGGTTGCTAAGCACGAGCATTACCTCATCGCCCATTGTTGGATTCGGATAGAGTTGTATGAGTGCAGCTGCATCATCTGACATCGGCGTGGCCACATCTGGCGAAAAGCCAGGTCCGTCGCCACCTGCGATGGTGATGTTGCAGGAATATCCGTAAGTTCCCACCAATCCACCTGATCCACCAAGCACCTGCACTGCGTAAGTATCACCCGGCACAAGACCTGTCACCCATCCGAGCAGGATTGTTCTGTTTCCGTCATCACGGGTGTAGAACAATGGAGCCTGGTCAGGATTGGATATATTGGTAAACCTGAAAGTGTAGAAATCAGCTGCACAGATGTTGACGGCGCTAAGTACAGTGCTCAAGGCATAGGTACTACCACAGGTATTGATGTTTTGATCAAGACCTGTTTCTACTACGAAGTTGTTCATAGAGATCAGTCTGATCAGACCTGGACCGCTAAATTGTCCATTGAAATACGATCTTACTCTGACCGAATAAGGCTGACCGAGATTGAGGCCTTCCACATTCTGCAAGGCTAAGAATCTGTTGGGCGTATCGTGGACAAGCGTCTCAAATCCATCAAGGAATCTCCATCTATAACCAACAGCTCCCGGCACATTATCGGCTTCGAGAATGTCGCACATGTTGTAGAATCCGAGGGCCTGACTTTCGATGAGTTGGGTAACTCCACCAGCCAGAGAAAATCCGATTTCACACGCAGCGCCATAATCACCCCAGTTTGGTCCCTGGTACATTCTGGCGCGCGTTCTTACTGAATAAGTACGGCCATACTCTGCCTGGGTAAACCATGAGAGGCTGAACTGTGGATTTGATCCGTTTGGCGAAAGCACTTCGTACACGTTGAACGGCGCTTCAAGTTCAGTGAATTCGAAATACCAGTTGGCGAGCAGGAATTGGTTGATTGGCCAGTCAGAACGGATGATGCTGGCAGGTGTGTAGTCGTACACACCACAATCTGCAGCGCGCAATTGGGTAAAAGGAATATGCGCTACTGCTACAGTATATACTTGTGTGGCTGGAGCAGTTGCTCCACCATGGTATACACGGAAGTAGTAGGTCTCACCAACAGTTGTATTGGTGATAATTCCAATTTCCCGCAATCCGGCACCTTCGTTATTCTGACAGAGCAGTTGCGTTCCGCCGCAAGCATCGTAAACCTCGATTGCTGCATCAAAATCTCCAAGACCCCATGCACGTACATACATGTTTGTGGTCACAGAGGTAAAAGAGAACCACTGATCTACTTGTGGGTTGCCTGCATTCTGACACTGGGTTGCGCCAGATGATTGAAGACCTGCTATAGAGACAGGAATTTCTGACATCACAAACTCTGGCTGCGCAGCAATGAAAGTTGCATCCTCACAACCGGGATTTGGTCCGTTTTCATCTTCACAGGTAAGTTCAAAATTGAAGTTTCCTTGAGCCGCACTAAATCCATGAATCAGAATGTAATAGCTCTCGCCGGCAGTGTAGGTAAATTCCAGATGGGAATTATTTCCAGAACCGCACGCGGTAAAATTATCATCATTTCCACCAACACAAACGAGTGTCTGACAATCGCCAGAGAATACCCGGATTTTGGTGTCGAAATTAGATCCGCAAAGGCTCGCTGTACCAACTCCCGAATTGACTGGAGTAAATAGATACCAGAGTCCTCCTCCGGTGCCATTTGAAGTACCACAGAAAGGGACATCGTCAGCAAGTGCGCCGACTGTAGAGCCTGAAATTATATCTCCGCAATTCACTGCAAGTGCGCCACAAGCGTCGTCATTTTCCTGTAGTGGAATACCTGCACATGTGCAGTCTTCCTGCACAGTGTCAAGACCTGTGGTTGGATCACCATCGTCGCAAGCGTCACCTGGATTTGATCCATCGGGACATCCTTCAACGCATGTAAGTTCAAAGTCGAAGTTTCCTTGAGCCGCACTAAATCCATGAATCAGGATGTAGTAATTCTCTCCTGCCGTGTAAGCAAATTCCAAATAGGAATTATTTCCAGCACCACACACGGCAAAGTTGTCGTCATTTCCACCTACACAAACAAGTGTCTCACAAGTGCCAGAGAATACCCGGATTTTGGTGTCGAAGTCCGATCCGCAAAGGCTTGCCTCTGCAATTCCTGCGTTTTCTGGTGTGAACAAGTACCAAAGTCCACCGCCGGTTCCGTTGCTGGTTCCGCAAAATGGCACATCATCAGCCGTAGCGCCAATGGTTGTTCCAGAAATAGTTTGTCCACAAGTGATGTCAATTGCGCCACATGCCAGGTCATTTTCTGGCAATTCGATAGATGGACAAAAAGCAGCAATGGTACGTGTATGGCTTGTTGCAAATCCACCAGTCGCGCTGCATTGATCATTGACATGGGCATAAAACCTTACATTTTGAGCGACGTCTGATGTGTACTCAACCGTACCTTGACCCGTGGCGAGCACTTCTGTGCCAGCTAAATTGGTAATGGTGAGGAAGTAATCCGCACCTACACCCAACGCGGCGAAGGTATATTCACCGTCTGTAAGGAGACCATTTATCGTGCTGTATTCATTGGCCCAAACACCAAATACTGACTGCGTGGTACCGCAAATAACTGATGCTGATCCAAATGGCACTCCGTTTGTACAACCAGCAAATGGCAGACCAACACATTCACAGAATTCATTATACTGATCAATTCCATTGCCAGGAATTCCATCGTTACAACTATCACCAAAATTGACCTGTAAATCAGGACAGTCGTAAATTTGAGTGGTGCAATCTGCTGTAATTGTGCGTGTATGGCTTGTTGCACCTCCGCTAGTCGCGCTGCATTGACCATCGACATGGGCATAGAACCTTACATTTTGAACGGCATCTGAGGTGTACTCCACCAAGCCCTGACCTGTGGCAAGCACTTCTGTACCAGCCAGATTGGTGATGGTGATATAGTAATTCGCACCAACACCCAACGTGGCGAATGCATACTGCGCACCTATCTCGAGGCCATTTATCACGCTGTATTCATTGGCCCAAACACCAAATACAGACTGCGTGGTACCGCAAATAACGGTTGCTGATCCAAATTGAAATCCATTTGTACAACCAGCAAATGGCGAACCTACACATTCACAGAATTCGTTATACTGATCAATTCCATTGTCAGGAATTCCATCATTACAACTATCGCCAAAATTTACTTGTAAATCAGGACAGTCATAAATTTGAGTGGTACAGTCTACTGTGACAGTGCGTGTGTGGAAAAAGTCAAATACCTGGGTGCAAAACACATCTACATGAACGTAAAAGCGCACTTCAGCATTTAACGTAGCATTCCATACAAGTGTACCTTGGCCTGTGGCAAGCACTTGAGTACCGGCAGAATTCGAAATTGTGATAAACAATTCAGGATTGTTGAGGGCAAAGGTATATTCAGCACCATTTACAACATTAAGCGTTGTATAGTAATCCGTAAATGAGAATACTACAGAAGGATCGCCACCGCAGACAACCGGAGGTTGGGCTGACCATAGAAATCCATCCAGACAGCCCTCGAATGGTCCACCCAGACATGTACAGTCTTCCTGAATGACATCACCTAAACTTTCAGGATCGCCATCATCACATAAATCTCCAAAGTTAATTTGAAGTTCTGGACAATCGAATTGCTGATTATCACAGGTAAAAGATACAGATCTTGTGTGGGAATTCTGACTTGTTGGTGTGCAGATTGCGTCGATATGGGAATAAAATCGAACCTCACCGTTCAGGTTGGCTGTCCAATTTAATGTCCCCTGACCGCTTGCAAGAACTTCAGTTCCATTAGCATTTGATATCGTAATGAAAAAAGAAGAGTTGCTTAGGCTAAAGGTATAGTCTGCTCCATTCAAAACGTTGTTAACCAGGGAATACTCGTTGGTCCAGGATCCAAAAATTTCGACCACCGGGCCATCGCAAACTGGTGAAGCAGTTCCAAACAGAAATCCATTAAGGCAACCGTCAAATGGTCCACCTTGACAAGTACAGTCATCCTGAATGATGTCACCAAAATTATCTGGATTTCCATCATCACACAAATCGCCAAAGTCTAATCCAAGTTCCTGACAGTCATAAACTTTTTCAAAAATATTCAGTGTATATGCAGTCGACTGAGGTGGAGCATTTGTTGAAATGACCACATAATAGGTTTGTCCGGCTAAAACGGGAAGTGGTTCAATGAGTCTTCCAGCAGCATCCGTTCCATTGTCATATCCCACCGTTGAGGAAAATGGACAATCTGTAAATACATAAAGGCCGACCCATGAATCATGGCCAGTCAATTCAACTACAATATCAATGTCCACTTCCGGGGTATATGCGTAAACCACTTCATCTCCTGTAATATAAAACTGAGAAAAGAACGCGTTTTCACCTGCAACTGCATTTGCTGCGGCAGGTGGTACATCATTGAACGTGTAATTGTTGGCGTGAATGTTTGTATTCCCAGACGCTGTGTAAGGTAAAGATTGCACCATAAAAGGGTTTTCGCAAACATCACCTATAGCAGGAACCTCTCCAACACATTCGCAATCTGAAGTTACAGTATCGAACGCTGTTAACGGATTGCCGTCATCACATGGTGATCCAATGTTTGCGCCGATATTCTCGCAATCAACGGGAAGGGTTGTAATACACAAGTTCCAGGTTCCAAAAACCTCCCCACCGAATTCCCAGGTTCTGATGTATAAAGTCTGCTCTGGTTGTATGGCGCTCAACTGAATTTGAGAATATAAACCATTGAAGTCATCATTACATGCCAGCAGGGTAAGTGTACCGTCACAATCACCGGAGTAAACTGCAAGTCCAGTGTCAAAGACAGGACTTCCACTTACCCCAGAAGTATTGATCGATATTGAAGACGGAACATCAACGTTCAGGGTGTGCCATACATCCCCACCCGTATAAAAGGCACATCCTGGATTTGGCACACTGCTGCCACTTGCGCCAACATTTGATACCAAGGTATTATTACAAGTTGCACCAGCATTGATTTCAAATGCTCCGCATGCATTATTGTTATCCGGAGGCAGAGCACATTGAAGACTCAAAGATGCCAGCGCATTGCCAGAAGACCGAATCCTGACGTAGTATGTTCCTTCAGGATAATTACCGTTAAAACTCGGAGGAAATTGCTGACATGCTACTACTTGCGTAAGAGAGCCGGAGCAATCATCTGCAGTATAGAGCGAAATGTATGGGAATCCTGAAATTGCTGTGAAAAAGTAAGATTGGATTCCGTCTGATTCAAATGTATACCAGATGTCAAGGTCTGTTGGACTGCCATTAAAGCAAGCATCATTCAAAGTTTGTGTGGCGCCAAGAAAAGCGGCTGTAATAGAATTACCGTTACAAACCAATTCTGTTGCGCCGCAAGGTTCGTCATTGTCTGGCGCACCATCAACACAATTTAAACTGACGGTATAAGCATTGGTGCTGAATGGGCTCCATTGTCGAACAACGAAGTAATAGGTGCCTGCTTCATATAGACCCTGAAAAGATTCCGGGAAATCTGAACAAGCCGTAACTACCTCTAAACTTTCAAAACCGCATCCATTTCCGTTGTCTCTGAATAATTGAACCACTGCGTCCATATTCACACTAGACACCAGATATGTTGACGTTCCATTTGCTTCAAATGAAAACCACAAATCACCAGGTCCGGCACCAAAACATGCATCATCATAAGTGAGTGAAGCATTGCTGAAGTTTCCTGTAAGCGCAGGACCGTTGCAGACCAATGCAAAAGCGCCACAGGGTTCGTCATTTTCCGCAGGGAAAATACAACTGCCATTGTCAATTGTGGCTACAGGTGCGTAATTCAAGGCAGTCGGATCTGTACACCCTGGGATTTCAATTTCTCCACAGCCTACAATCCAATTTATTGGAGAGGTGCCAAAACTATTATTAATACAAGCGAAAATTCCATCCGCCGTAATATCGACAAGAAGAAAACCGCTAGTTGCGAGTGCTGATACCCCTGCCAGGTTACCTCCATTATCTCCCGAAAACAATACGGGTGCATTGGTGTCTTCGCCGTCATAGATCGTAATCAGATCCCAACCCGCTTCAATCAAACCTGAAACTATGTAAAACGAAATAGGTTCAGCATTGGGGCTTTCATATAAAAATATCGCGTCATCATTATTGCTGTAACAATATGTCACATCCAACCCTTCGCCGCAGGTAAGCGGCACTGGACATCCAATTGAAGAGGTAAAAAATGGTTGAGTCAGCGGACAGGTAAATCCAAACACGCTAATTGTAATCAAAACATTTTCGTCAAGTGGTAAGGACCCCAATGTGACCGTTGAGCCTACACTATTAGGAAACACACCACCAACTCCGGGTAAATTTTGCCCATTTACAGAAGCAGTAGCCACAAGAAGTGGAGCTGTTAGTGGAGTAGCTGCCTGACTTACAGTAGCCACCACTTCAAATGAAAAGTCTTCACAATCACGTTCTTGTGAGAATGCAACCACTGGTGGCGAGCAATTGGGTGGCGGTCCACATGATATTTGGACTTCCCATCCGGTTTCCTGCACAGATGCATCTGAGAAAAATCTAACCGTTAGGCAGCCAGATGAGTGTGTGGAAGTAAATAAGTCTCCGATATTTAATTGGGAAGCCGCGACAGAAGGCGAACCTCCATCTCCGCTCTCTTCGCCACAAAAAACACCCAATGAAGGAGAGCTCGTTGTAGGGCCATTGTATATTTGAACGTAATCCCAACAACCCAATTGTGAACCTACACCGAAACTGTTGACTTCAAGATCCACATAATTAAAAGTGATTGTTACGACTTGACCCACAATATCGGGGCAAAATGTTGTGGAATAATTCTCATTGTTTTGGTAAATACCAGTAGGTCCACCTGTATCATACCATAAGTCCCCGCAAACAGGTTGGGCGATGGCTGATACGGTTGCCATCAAGAATGATAAGGAAAGATAGAAACCCCTCCAGAGTGTAAACATCTTTTTCATACGTTAAAAGTTAGTTAATAAGCATGCTAAAGTACGATTCAATTTTCGCCAAACAAAACTTTTTGATCGATGAAAAAGGAATTTTCATGCATTAACTGTTTAAGACTTCTCTGGAAAAGATTGTTCAAATTTGATAATCATAATCTTAGGTCAATCTTTTTTTTATAAATTGGCATAGTAAAAATGTATAAAGCCGCTGCCGATCCTAAGATCAAACAGCGGCTTCTCCCCTTAAACTAAACGTTAAAAATCCTGGGGTCTAATGCACAATCAATTTTTTCGTTAAAGTCTCCTGACCGTGAGAAACATTTATCAGATAAATGCCGCTGCCAAGAGAAGGTAGCGAAAGGTTGGCAGGAGTGAGATGTGTTACGTTTTCAGTCGTTTTGAAAACTTCCACACCGGTCATGTCATATAGCGTTATCTTTATTTTTTCCCAGTCTCCTTTCATCAATAGACTTAGGTTATTGTCTTTAATGAGCGGGTTGGGATAAATGGTTAAGTTTAATTTGTATTGGTCTTCTGCACTAAAAGCAATATGGCATGTTTCACCCCAAGGCAGCCAGCTTTCGTATAAATACGCTCTTGCTTTGGCCTGGTAAATCATCTCTCTGCTCAATCCAGGGAAGTCCTTTACGGCAAAACCCAGTTGGTTCTTCTGGCTCGACTTTGGTGATGATAAATCACCTCCGCTGATTTGCAGTTCATATACGGTGGCTCCTTCTATAGGTTTCACGAAAAACATATCATTCTCGAAATCGATATCAAAATTTTCGCACCATTCTAATTCGAGGCTGGTTGTCGGTATTGCGGAGTTGATTTGGATGTTGCAAAGTGCACCATATTCACCCCAAATGTTCCGGTATTTCACCCGAACACTTACAGTATAGAGCACGTTTGGCTCAAGACTTCCCACCTGGTTTAGTATCACAGTTTGGGAGCCCCCACTGTAGTGGAAAATACGCTCCAGGGTTTGTATGTTTTCAAATACAAATTCTATATCCTGCGCTGCATTGACTTCTGTCGTGGTAATCGAAGAGGATTGAGATAAACTGAAATTTCCACAGTCTGAAGCGATGAGTTGGGTAGTTTCAATCGAAAACTGCACATTGCAGACAGGGCCAAATTCTCCGGGAATATTGTTGTTGATGCCTTTCACAGATACCGCGTAAGTTTCATTTGCCGCCAATTGAGGGTAATCAGAAGGTAAAAAAGAATTCCCGGCAGTTGTAATGTTAAATGCCTGTAGGAAATAGGAAATTGGAGAAAATTTCCACTCATAGCCCTCTGCATCAATCACCGGATCGCAAATAATTGATTCAAAAAATGACAGATCTTGAGATTGGCAGACATTTTCCACCAACTGGGTTAGCGCCAGACTATCGCAGGGCACGCTTTCAATTACAAATGTTCCCGATATCAGGCAGCCTTTCATGTCAACGGCGGCTACATTGTAAGTTCCTTCCGAAAGGCCAGTAACCACACCATTCTCCAACTGGGATTGATTTAAGAATAGAACATAGGGTTGAGAACCTCCGGAAATTGTGATCTCTAATGATCCATTGTTCGCTTCACCGCAATCGGTATTTGTAATATTCCCGAATGAAAGCACAAGCGGATCCGGAGCGGTCAAATTAATATTCAAAAATGCAGAACAGCCATCTTCCGTGACTGTCACCTGATAATTCCCCGCCGGTAACCCGGTTAGATTTGTACCTGTATCTCCTGTATTCCAAATGATTTGGAAGTCATTGTTTTGTGAGGTGACAGCTATAGATATGGTACCGTCCGTGGCATCGTGACAAGTCGGATTGACTTTTTCTATCAAAGCGACACTCAGATTTTCACATGGAATACAATCATTATCTGGAATGTCATCGCAAGTACCGCAATTATCGAAGTAGGCATTTCCGCCCCACGTTCCTTCACAATCCTGCACGCAATTGTTGTTTGGATTGGTATCGCAAACGCCACAATTATCTATAGAAGCTGATCCACCCCATGTTCCTGCACAATCCTGCACGCAATTGTTGTTTGGATTGGTATCGCAAACACCACAATTATCCAAAGTGGCTGATCCACCCCACGTTCCTGCACAATCCTGCAAGCAATTGTTGTTGGGATTGGTGTCACAAACGCCGCAATTATCTAAAGAAGCTGATCCACCCCATGTTCCTGCACAATCCTGCAAGCAATTGTTGTTTGGATTGGTATCGCAAACACCACAGTTGTCCAAAGAGGCTGATCCACCCCAAGTGCCGGCACAATCCTGCACGCAATTGTTGTTCGGATTGGTATCGCAAACTCCGCAATTATCTAAAGAAGCGGATCCACCCCATGTTCCTGCACAATCCTGCACACAATTGTTGTTTGGATTGGTATCGCAAACACCACAGTTATCCAAAGAGGCTGATCCACCCCACGTTCCTGCACAATCCTGCACACAATTGTTGTTGGGATTGGCATCACATACGCCACAATTATCCAGTATCGCTGGTCCATTCATTACACCAGCACAGTCGTAACAACTGTTCCAATTATTGACGTTGTTGTCATCGCAATCATTCTGGTTGGAGACATAACCTGCCGGTTGACTGCATGCTTGTATCGTCACACCTGGATTTCCATAACCATCTCCGTCCCCATCTGCATACCACATGAGTTGCGCCGTGATGGTGATATAGTTTGATTTGATTTCCACATCTTCGCCATATTCATTGGCTACAGCCAGACGGACATTATAAACTCCCGGGGTGCTGTAAGTGATAGGGCCTGGATTGTTCGTGGTCACTGTAAACGGGGTGCCCCCAAAAAATTTCCAGTCATATGTGTCAATTTCTCCCGTGCTTGTATTGGTAAAATTGATACTTTGGCCTGCACAGCGGGTTGTCGCGTTTGCCGTAAAGTTGGCAGAAGGAGGACTACCGCCGGAATTGAGACAAAACGGAGTTGTTACACTTGATGTGAATTGACCACCTGAAGCCAGAATATCGTTGTTTTCATCTTTTAATTCAAATGCGCCATTTCCATTGTTGCAGCACATTCCATTACCCCCGGAATCAAGCACCACCAATTCATAACATCCGTCGAGAACGCAGATTTGATTCGTGTGGACCACCCCGCCTTGAAAATTAATATAGGGCCCCCCACTGGCAATGGTATTTTGATCACCATCTCTGACGAGCCATGTGGTCTGAGATCCCAATAAGTCGAGGGTGATATTCAGGGTCAGCATATGCCCATTTTGAACGGCGTGGTATTGTTTGGAAAATAAATTGTTTGAATTGTTTCCATCCACACCACCATTGGGATTGTTAGATCGCACTTCAAGTGTTCTCACTCCCCAGCCTCCGTCATAAGATGGCAGCGTAATGCTGGTGAACTGACCTGGTCCGAGCAATCCGGTCCATTGGTAGGTCTCCCAGGCTCCACCTGTACGATATTGTATTTCGGTATTGGATAAATTGACGCTGCCTTCGTTTTTTAATTGAACCACAGGTTGGATGATGTTGATACAAAGATTTCCTGCCGGCCGCGTTATGGCCGTGATCGCCGCATCAGCTGGTACAATCACAACCGGTTCGCATCCATTTGAAAGTAAGAGGTTTGCTCTGGAATTGATGATGGTATTGCGCATACGTGTTTTCTGGTCTTCCGAAAACATATTTTTGCAGAGCTGACTGGTATAATCCAGGTAATTGGCAATCTGCTGGGTTCCTCCGCAAGCCGGACTGGCACAATTTGAATTTAGGATCGTGGGTGGTGTATCACAAACGCGATCGCCCTGGAGGGTGCAATTGGTTTCTGCAGCGCAAGACCCACCCTGAAAGGTGTGAAAGAGCGCAAAGGCATGTCCCAACTCGTGGGTCAAAGTCCGGTTTAGGTTGGTATAAGATTTCAAATTTCCCACCGTACCAAATGCATTGAAAAGCAATACAGTTCCGTCAACGGCTGAGGTGGTTGGGAAATAAGCATAGCCCTGAATCCCAGAGCCGCCGTTGTTTCCTTCTATTTCGCTTACCACCCAAATATTGTAATATTGTTGATTGGGCCAGCGAGAAAGGTTTTTGATTGTGAGCTCCGTGGCTCCCGGACCTGTCCCGGCAGTAATTCCATTGTCGCAATAATTTGAGACCGAACACCCGTTTACTCTGTTTATCCCATTGTGCGATTGGCCATCCGGATTGCGTTGAGCCAGACAAAATTCCACACCTATATCAACTCCATCTCCAAACCCATTTGTGCCGGCCATTTTACGATAGTCTTCATTCAAAGAATTGACTGCGCTATAAACCTGTTCATTGGTAATATTGGTGCCAACGCCGTAAGCTTCACCTTTATGAATGATGTGGACTACCAGCGGAATGGTCAGAATCGCATCCGATTTGGGAACCAGCCCCAGCCTTTCCTGCTCGAGTAATACAGAAAGCGCCGCTTCTCTCAAGTCCTGTTCCAGTTTGTAAACAGGATTTTCCGACATCAGGCGTTCATGAATGTTCGTATGAGCGCATTGTTCATAATCACGGTCATTTTTCAGGTCTTTGCCAAAATGAACCGCGTCCTGAGCGCCCAGAGAAAATAAAACAAAGAGGAAAATTACGGAGATAAAAAAATGTCTTGCAGTCATGAAATCCGGTAATGAGATACCGGTTTTTTACTGTAAGAAGGCATTTTTGGTTACGCAATCTTCGACCAATGAGGCCCGCTGTATTTTACAATGCGTGTGACATTCGATCAAGCCCTGGAATCAGGAACTACCCTTGGTTTGGCGTATAGATCGTTCTATTTCATCCCACATATCTCCCGTCACAGCCTCAAGCTGATTGAATTGACCGGCACCCTGCAACCACTCCCCACCGTCGATTGTGACCACTTCGCCATTCACATACCCGGAAAAATCACTGATGAGATAGGCTGCGAGATTTGCGAGCTCTTGATGTTCGCCTGTACGTTTGGACGGAATGCGCGATTCCATTGAGATTTTGTCTTTCAATGGGGCGGGCAGCAACCTGTCCCAGGCACCCTTGGTAGGAAATGGCCCTGGTGCAATGGCGTTAAACCGTATCCCATATTTCGCCCATTCCACCGCGAGACTTCGGGTGAGGGCAATGACACCTGCTTTTGCGCAAGCGGAAGGAACCACAAACCCCGAGCCGGTGGACGCATACGTCGTGACGATGCTCAATACAGTAGCGGGTTGTTTGGACTGAATCCAATGTTTGCCAAAAATCAGGGTGCAATTGACGGTCCCTTTTAAAACGATGTCTAATATGATATTGAAAGCCTTTGGGCTCAGACGTTCCGTAGGGCTGATAAAATTTCCTGCAGCATTGTTTAACAATCCGTCAACGCGACCAAACTTTTCAAGCGATTTTTTGAGCAGATTTTCTACTTCATCTTCCTTTCTCACGTCACAGGATATTGGAAGTACTTCGCGCCCCGTTTTTTGCGCTATTTCTGCGGCTGTTTTTTCCAGCACATCATATTTTCTGCTGGTAATTACCACGTTGGCTCCCAGTTCCGAATAGTAACTAGCCATTGATTTGCCGAGACCTGTCCCGCCACCTGTAACCACAATTGTTTTGCCCAGTAAAGCGTTATCTTTAAGCATTGGTTCTGTCGAGTACTTCATTTGTGGTACGTTTTTTGGCAAAGCCGAAAGTACAATTTTTAATGAAGCAATATTTGAAAACCATATATTCTGCCAAAGTTCTACTCGCCTGGGGTGAAGCCATCAGCGGCAATCAAAAAATCAGGGAATGGCTCATCCGAAACGGTTTTCCTGAACTCGGAATTTTCGTTTTTGCCTTGCACAACAAGCCTGACGCGCGCGAATGGCTACTTGAAAATCAGTTTCCCCACCTCGCTGCGACCATCTCGGGAGCGGAGGGAAAAAAGGATGCGGTGGAGTGGTTGGTAAATCATAATTTTGACGTGCTTGCCAAGACGGCTCTTACAGGCGATGGTGATGAAGATGCCTTTAAATGGCTGGTGCGCAATAACCACCGTGAGATGGCCATGGTGGGCAAGAAGATTGAAGAAGTAAAAGACCAGATAGAGCGTGACAACAATGATGTACACAAAATCAGTCAGGAATAAAATGTTATTAAAAACGCAGAATACAAACCAAACCCAAAATTCAAAAATGAAAACAATTAAATTTTTTGGTGCACTTACCATTTTTTTCAGTTTTATGACCTTCGTAGGTCAGGCACAGGATAAATCGGATCGGCCCAGCCCTCCGCAGACTGCTGAGGCGACAGTGAAAGGAACGAAAGTTTTGATTGATTACTCATCTCCTGCGGCAAAAGGCAGGGATCTTTATGGCGACTTGGTGCCTTACGGCAAAATCTGGCGTACAGGTGCCAACGAAGCCACCACCGTTACAGTCGATAAGGATGTGAAAATTGGTGGCAAAACCTTAAAAGCTGGCAAGTATGCCTTGTTTACCATACCGGGTGAAAACGATTGGGAAATTATAATCAACTCTGAGTGGGATCAGTGGGGAGCTTACAACTACGATGCTTCAAAAGACGTTTTGCGCACCAGCGTAAAACCGATGAAAACTGATTCAAATGTTGAAAGTCTCAGATTCACCATCGATGAAGGTGGATTGGTGGTTATGGCATGGGGTGACACGCAGGTTCCATTCAAGATCGAATAGTCATTTTCAATCTATTTTGTACCGAATCCCTAAGGAATCCCTTAGGGATTCGTCTTTATTGGAATTTAAATTCCAGTAAGCATTTTGTTCGGTGTCAGTCAGCTTGCCTTTTGTAACTTGTTTTTTATTGGGATCGGAAGCATTCATTGTTTCCTCCCAATAAGTAATGCGATACGGGAAAGTGCTCTGACATTCGATTTTTAATACCCGGTCGAGTTCAGGATATCGCAGGGTATACACGTAAAATTCACCCCCGGTTTTGGTATCATTCACTTGAATCACAAGGTTGGCTTCCCCTTTATAAGATTGAATCTTTTTGTGGTGAAGTCTCAAATATTCATGTGAAGGCACGATGTCGATTTTGCCAAGGGGCAACATTTGAGGTTCCAGCCGAATTCTTGTCCACAAATCATCTTCGATATAGGTCGCCGGCATATCAACTTCCACATCTCCCTCGTCCTGAAAATAGGAGCGGACCTGAAAGTTCATTTGCTTTTCTCTCAAATTCATTTGGCTAAAACTCTGCCCACACCAATCCTGAGATGAGAAGGTGACTTTCAGTGTCATCGGCTGCTTCATGTATTCCACTGGCGTAAAAATACTGGTCATGATGGAATAATCATAAATCCCGGTGACAAATTTTTTGGCAAAATTTAGTTTTAAAACGCTGAAGGCTTTCTCTTCACCACGCTCTTTTTTAACCTGTTTGTCGGCCAGAAAATCTTCGGTTACATAAATCAAAACTGCATCTCCTTTGCGGGTTTCACCATAACGGGATTGCTCCAGATCGTAATGATTCAGTTCTGCATTTCCGCTATACCAGTATTTCGCGAAATCATCGGGTCTTACCACCTGGAACGGTACTTCAGCTGTCGTCTGCACCTGGCCTTCGCACGATGAAAAACAAAGGCCAAGAAAGAACATATAAATCACTCTTTTATTCATGCGTGTTGGTTTTGAAAATTATTCTGCCTGCTCCGGCCTGCAAGGTATGTAAAGAGTACGACATCAATCGCCATATGCGCTGCGCATGCGCTGAATATGCCCCATATTTCAGTCATCCATCCTAAGCAGGCAATGATGCCTGTCATTGCCACGCCATATACACTTATTCGCCAGTTCAGCGGATTGATATAACCATGTATCGCCACAAATATGATGGCGGTAAGCCAAATGCCGAGAAGTGGTTGGATGGCTCCGCGAAACAACAGTTCTTCTCCAAAACCTGCGCAGAACGACAGAAACAGAATAGCTGGAAGCCGTAAATTTAAGGCGGAAATCATGTCCACATATTTTTCTGATGAATCGCGCAGGGCAGGAAGGGATATCACCCAAGAGGCAATTTTGCCAAACACCACACCAAGCCCAAGGCCGTAAACAAGCTGCAAAATTATCGGCAAGTCACCGCGAACCATCATATTTAACGGATCATCTTCAAAAAACTGAAGAATAAACCAGCCAAGCAAGGGGAAAACCAACAGTGTGCCCCACCCGGCCAGGAGCAACCGTTTATTCATTATTTGTTTTCACCATCTTCATAATTGTCCAGTGAAAAAACGCTGTTGAAAAGGTCCGAAAATGCCAGACCGTCTTCGAGTACATTTTTTCCAAGCATGGAATATTCTGCGAGGCCGTGAAGCACAAATTCCATCATCAGGTCAGCGTCTTTCGCGTCGAGCCGGGGATTGTATTTCTCCACCAGTTTTTTCAATCCGGGTACTTCCATCAATTTGGCGTGATGCGTCTTTACATCGCTGTCAGCCAAAAGTTCAAGTTCGTTTTTCCCAAACCAGGCAATGATTTCCTGGTATGGATTCGGTTCATTTTTCCTCTTTTTTGCCAATTCCGGGTCCGGAAAAAATTGAGCGAATTTGTTTCGAAGGGCTTTTCCCAACAATCCGAAAGCTACATTTTTGGCTCCTTCCTGCTCGCCTTCGTATACCAACTCCACTTTTCCAGTAATGGCAGGAAGTATTCCGAGTAAATCTCCCATTCTCGCACGGCCAGTCGATTCACCATTGATCAGCATACGGCGTTCCACAGTGCTCACGAGATTTTCATAGGCACTGATAGTCAGCCGCGCAGAAACACCACTTTTCTGATCGATAAACTCACTGGAACGGGCTTCCACCGCGATTTGCTCGATGAGGGTTCCCACGATCTCGGGTATTTCAATGGCCCCGGTTTGATCAGTCGCTATTTTTGCTTCCTGACGTGTAATGGTCGCTGAGATTTCCGTATTTTTTGGGTAATGCGTCAGAATCTGACTTTGAATCCGGTCTTTGAGTGGAGTGATAATCGATCCGCGGTTGGTGTAATCTTCCGGATTGGCGGTGAATACAAACATCACATCCAATGGGAGTCTGAGTTTGAATCCGCGAATTTGGATATCGCCTTCCTGCAAAATATTGAAAAGGGCCACCTGAATTCTTGGCTGAAGGTCTGGCAGTTCGTTGATGACAAAAATGCCGCGGTGTGCCCGGGGTATCAATCCAAAGTGGATAACCCTTTCGTCGGAGTAATCCAGTTTGAGATTGGCCGCCTTGATCGGGTCAGCATCTCCGATCAGGTCGGCAACAGTGACATCGGGTGTGGCGAGTTTTTCAGTATACCTGTCTGAACGGTGCAGCCAGGATATCGGGGTGGCATCTCCCTTTTGGGAAATAAGGTCGGTGGCATAGCGCGAAATGGGATGCAATGGGTCGTCATTGATGGCAGAGCCCTCCACCACCGGAATATATTCGTCGAGCAAATGGATCAGCTGTCGCGCCATCCGGGTTTTTGCCTGTCCGCGCAGTCCGAGGAAATTGATATTGTGACGTGATAAAAGGGCGCGTTCCACTTCTGGAAAAACGGTTTGTTCATAACCCAGGACACCTTCAAAAACTGGCGTGCCGGATTTCAGCCGGGCCACCAGGTTTTTTCTGATCTCATCTTTTACGGGGAGGGATTGATATCCTGATTTTTTCAGCTCACCAAGGGTGAGGGCTTTATTCTCTGTGGTGTGTTTCATTTAGATTTTAACTTTGCGCTCAAGGCAAAAAAGTAACAATGCTCTAAGGTATTGGTTGCGCTTTAAATTACAAACTAATGATAAAACGAATTTCTTTTCTGATTTGTTTACTGGTTTTGGCTTCCTGTGATGAATCAAATCACGCCGGAGATGTGCTATCAGGTGGCGAAAGTCAAATCTCGGGAGAGGCACAAGGCACTACGTATTCCGTGAAATTCCTCAATCCCGACAGCGTTTCCATCGCAAAAGCCCAAATTGATTCAATTCTCGATGCCATTGATCAGTCGCTTTCGTCCTGGGTGGATTCCTCTACGCTTTCACTTTTCAACCGCGCAGATTCTATCCGCATTGATGATCCACATTTTCTGTACGTTTTTTTTCGCGGAAGCGAACTCTCGAAAAAGACAGATGGCGCATTTCATCCCATGGTGATGCCTTTGGTACGCGCCTGGGGGTTTGGACCGGAAGGGGGTCAGGTGAAGGAGGGCATCAACCTCGATTCTATCCGAAGCCTTGTTACATACGATTTTTCCATTCTCCCCGCTGATTCCACAGAAGAGTCTTGGTATTTTGTAAAAAAACCCGGGATTCAAATGGATGTCAACAGCTACGCACAGGGATATTCGGTCGACGTGGTAGCTGATTTTCTGGAAAGTAAAAATATCCAGAACTATATGGTGGAGATTGGCGGAGAATTGAGAACCAAAGGGTTGAATCAAAAGGAGAAACTTTGGCGGGTGGGAATTGACCGACCAGTGGAAGATGCTGAAACACGCGAATTAACAGCTGTCGTACCGCTCGAGAATGCTGCACTCGCAACTTCGGGCACCTACCGAAAATTTTATGAAAAGGACGGTCGGAAATATTCTCACACCATAGACCCTGCTACGGCTTCTCCGGTTGCGCATAATTTACTTAGCGTCACTGTGCTTACACAAAAATGTTTGGAGGCCGATGCGTATGCCACTGCTTTTATGGTCATGGGAGTTGACAAAACCATGGATTTTTTAAAGAAACATCCGGAAGAAAACCTGGAGGTGCATTTGATTTTTGATGGGGGAGTCGAAGGAATTCAAACCTATACAAGTCCCGGGCTCAAAGACCGTCTTGAAATCCTTTAACTTTCAGCTTTGCACTGCTCATCGGGTCGTGCCCCACAAACACCGCAAGATGCTCCCTTTTCCTGAAGCAGGGGATTGTTGCTGGCGCATGTACCGGAAAACTGACCATTCTTTTTGACCAGAATTTTTATTGCAATTCCGGCAAAAGCCAACGCCAGCAAGATTATGGTGATCAAAAGAAGTTGTAACATGGCTACGTTATTTGCTGTAAAGTTACACCTGAACTAAAAATCTGGCAAATAAGCTTTGTTAAAGCGGTCGAATCTCACCGCTCCCCTGGATTTCAGCATCGATTTGATCCGGTTGTCCTTTATATAAAATATCTCCCCGGCTATATATGGCACCGTACAGATATCCGCTGCTGTAAATCTCCATGGGTTGGATTGACGAATTATTTACAAACGTGATCGGAGAGGTGAAGTCTGCCGCGAACATCCTGCCGGAACAGGCGGAATACAGGTTGGCGTTGCCTGCCCGTCCGAAAACCTCCACGCGGCAATTGCCTGTGTGCATGTTGAGATGAGCCTCATCCACGTTCAGAAGGAAAAACACATTTCCATTCGCGTCCCATTGGTTGTAATCAAAGCGAGCAGTGGTCAAAGTGTCCTTAAAATCAATATTGCCGGTTCCGCGGTTTTCAATGGCATCAAAAGATGGCGCAAAAATGGTTACTTCCGGGGTTTTGGTCAGATCGCGTACCCAATTGCATTTTGCATCATTCGATATCTGTAAAGTGCCATCCACCACGTCTGTTTTTATGTGGTGAATGATATTTTCGCCAAAGCGAACTTCCAGACTGTAAGACGCGCTGTGCCGGTAAATGATGTCGACGCGGTCTATGGTATAAATTCCGGTAAAGGATGGAATTTGCCTTACTTCTACAATGTCTTCGCCAAAAGATTTCGTGCAGTCCCATCTGTTTTCTTTGGCACAACCCATCAAAATCAGGGCAAATATGAGCAACTTGTATTTCATAATATCCGGTAAGTCAACCCCAATTCGATGCTATCCGCTTTCGCGAAATGGGATTTCAGGCCGGTAAAAACCTGGAATTTCGTCCATTGATAAATCAGGTGATAGCGAAAGAATATCACCCCGTCATCCTTAAAAGCTGGAGCAACATACGAGCCTGCCTGTATTCTGAAAGCCACCGGATCAAAATGGAGGGTGTGGGAGAGGGCAAGATAAGCCCGGTAGTTGTCGGATCCCAGATTGCTGGCTCCACCACCTCCCTCTTTCTCGCGGTATTGCAGACTACTGTTGTAATTTACGCCGGCTTCGATGCCAAATCCAGATTTTGGCGTAAACCGTTTTTGCCAAATCGCGAATAAATTAACCACCGGGTACTTCGTTCCGCCAATGGGAAGTATTTCTTTGAGACCCGCTGAGGTTCCGATGTGAAGTTCTCCTTTTGTAGAAGTGAATGCGCGATTTTCCCGGATTCTTTCTGGTAGGGGTCCACTGTTGTAAGCGACAACCAATTTTAGCAGAGCGACATTGATTCCGGAATTGGGTATTTTAAATGCGCCATTTGAAAAGTGGTGGATGGCTATTCCTGGTTTCAAACTCAGGCGGGATGAAAGTGGAATCTCCGTATGCAACTCGATAGCGAGTGCAGCATTTAATTGTGATCCGATGGCTGAGTTTTGAAAATTGTCATCCTGATCAAAAGGTTTTTCAATAAATCCGGGTCCGATTCCGGCTTTTAGAAAAAGTTTGCGGGTTTTGTCCAACGAAAAATCCGCATTAAAAATGGCTGATACGCCATAGCCCAAATGTGGAGAAGCGAGATTTAAAGCGGTAATATTTACACCCCATGTCGGAAAATTATACCAGTGATGCCAATCCCGATTTCCGAGGGTGTGCCGCATAATGTTGAGGTCTATACCGCGGATATGCCCATCGATCAGGTAGTGCATGTCATTGTGATGCGGCATCAGAAATCCAGCTGCGGGTCCTGCCGAAAATTGCCAAATTGGCGCCACTTCCTGCGCTTTCGATGGCAGGGTACACAGCAATATCAGAAAGCAGCAGAGCCGTTTTTTCACCCGGCTAAAATAGGTATTCGTGACATACGGTAAGGAGTTGATGTGAACCAAAACCCGATTTCAAAATGCCTAATTTTGACGAAAATTAAATTGCTATGCAAGATAAGCTGAAAGCATTTGAGCGCCTGCTCGTCATTATGGATGAGCTCCGCGCCAAATGCCCCTGGGATATGAAGCAGACCATGGAATCATTGCGCCACCTCACCATCGAGGAAACATACGAACTCTCGGATGCGATCATCGACGGCGACTTAAATGAAATAAAAAAGGAACTTGGTGATATCATGCTGCATCTTGTATTCTACAGCAAAATAGGAAGTGAATCAGGTGCTTTTGACATCGCGGATGTGCTCCACGGTGTTTGCGAAAAACTGATCAGCCGGCATCCGCACATTTATGGAGATGTGGTGGTCTCTGGCGAGGAAGAAGTAAAAGCCAACTGGGAAAAACTCAAATTGAAAGAAGGCAATAAATCGGTGCTGGAAGGTGTCCCAAAATCACTTCCCTCCCTGGTGAAAGCGAGCCGCATTCAGGACAAGGCGCGGGGAGTGGGTTTCGACTGGGACCATGCGGGGCAGGTATGGGAAAAGGTGCAGGAAGAAATTTCCGAACTCAAGGCAGAAGTGGATAGCGGGTCCGACAAAATCGAGGAAGAATTTGGAGATGTGTTGTTTTCGCTGATCAATTACGCGCGATTTTTAAATATCAATCCAGATGATGCACTTGAACGCACCAACCGCAAATTCATCAAACGGTTTCAATTTCTCGAAAGAGAATCTTTGAAGGACGGAAAGGAACTCGGCGCCATGTCGCTTGACGAAATGGACGTGTACTGGAACAGGGCAAAAACGGAATTGCAAAAGGACAATTAACCCATAGAGAATAGCTATTCGAAAAACCGTTCTATTCCGCGGAAGCGCGCTACTTTTGTACCCTAAAACGAAGACAATGGCAGTAGAATTGGTAACTGATCAGGAGTGGAATGCAAAACTGGAATCAAACGAAAAGGTGGTGGTAAAATACTTTGCCGATTGGTGTGGTTCATGTAAATTAATCGCTCCAAAATATCGCCGTCTCTCGGATGATGAGAGGTTTACCGAAATCACATTTCTTGAAGTGAATGCGGAAACCAATGAGGTGGCACGGAAATCTGCCGGTGTGGACAACCTGCCATTTTTTGCCATTTTCAGAAATGGAGAAATGGTGGAGGGCAGCGCCACCAGCAAAGAAGAGAATGTGATCAAAATGCTGGAACAACTCAATTGAAATGAAAATTCCCGTAATCAAACTTATTGCTTCCCAGCACAGCATCAAGGAGCTGGATGCTGCCGAGGAAGCCATTCTAAATGAAGAAAAACCGGCCATTCAGATAGAAGGAGACGACGAAGGTGAACAGCTCACACACATCATGGCTGCGCGCGAAATTCGCGCGCAAATGGAGAAAGATGGAATCGATCTCAACAGGGCTCTGAGAAATTACACGCTGCGTGTTCGGAATTCCATTTCCTGATTGAAGTACAAAGTATTAAGTACAAAGTATTAAGTATAAAGTATTAAGTACAAAGTATTAAGTACAAAGTATTAGGTACAACGTACAAAGTATTAGGTACAACGTACAAAGTATTAAGTACAACGTACAAAGTATTAAGTACAACGTACAAAGTATTAAGTACAACGTACAACGTACAAAGTATTAAGTACAAAGTTGACCACAGATTCTCCATTCACCCAATTACCAATTGTTAAGTGCCTTTTGCTAACTATTCGCGGTGTTCGCTTGCAGTGGTGCTCATGCGCTCGTTCGTGCGTCACTCGGTTGCAAATTGCCTTCTGCAAATTGCCTATTGCGAAGTCCCCACTCCGCACTCCCCATTCCCACACTCCCCATTACGAACTCCCTACTCCGCACCCAATCACAAAGTAATATCCGCTAACATCTGCGAAATTTTACCTTTGTGCTTTTACTTTGAGCTCGTATGGCTGAAAAGAAGAGCAACATCATAGATACCGAAGACATTCTCCTCGTTTGGAAATTCGTATCTCGAAATTGGCTCATTATTTTGATTTTTCCTTTACTGGCAGGCGTTCTTGCCTATTTGTTTGTGCATAGACTGCCCGACGAATACGGTGCGAGAACTGAATTATTGCTTAATTCCGGTTCCGGTTCCGGTTACGAATACCAAAATCAGATTTATCAGGGATTAACCGGATTCGGAAAGAATTTTAATGAACTCACCAATCAGATCAGGATCCTCCAATCCCATGATTTGATTTCACGAACGCTCGACAAGCTCGACTTCCAGGTTTCCTATTATATCGTAGGTCGGGTGAAAACCACCGAAATCCCATTCGTAGATGCGTTTTCAGTAAATATAAATCTCTATGATGCAGACGGGCAATTGCTTTATGGCACCCCCTGCGATATCAAAATCCTCGACAAGGAGCGATTTGTGCTGACTTTCCCCTATGGCACCACCACCGTAGAGCGCACGCACCGCTTTGACGAAGACATTATTGAAAACGAGTATATGCTTCGCGTCGAGCGCAACAAGTATTTGAATGACGAGACTTTCCGTCGTTTGATGGAAAACAATTACAGATTTGTGGTCAATAGCCGTCTTTATCTCATCGAAAAATACAAATCGGCTCTGACCATTTACAACGCAGATGAGACAAGTATAATAGAAATTTCGGTGGAGGATGAGTTGGCCATTAAAGCCAAAATGTTTCTCGATACGCTTTCGAGCACATATATTAATTATTCCATTCAGTCGCAGATTGAATTAAATGAGTCCACACTGGATTATATCGACAGACAGTTAACGGGTGTGACGGGTATTCTGGATTCCATTGAGACCAATCTGGAAACTTACAAGGCGCAAAAAGATATTCTCGACCTTTCAAGAGAGCAGTCAGACTTTTTTGAAAAGTTATTGGAGTTTGAGTCTGATAAACGATTGCTCATGCTCAATCTGGAATCGCTAAAATCACTGGAAGAATATTTGATAACCAAAGATGATGAAAGGCTTTTGCCTCCATCGCTCTACATCACAGAAGATGAATTTCTGCGTTCTTCTCTGACCGAGTTGTACAATATGGAAGTGCAGCGCACCCAATCGGCTTACGATATTAAAAATGAAAGTCCCATGGCCGCGCGATCATCGCTCGCCATTCAAACGATGCGGGCGAATATTCTGACATATATCACAAACCTCCGCAAGGCCATTGGCGACAAAATTGAAGATAGCAACAGAGAAATCCGTTATTATGAAAGCAAATTGCGCCAATTACCTGAGTCGGAAAGAGCCATCCTCAACATTCAGCGAATTCTCAGCGTCAATGAAGAAATGTACGTTTACCTGCTGGAAAAAAAAGCAAATACCGTCATCGCAAAAGCGGCGATCGTTCCGCAGGTAAGTGTAATCGAAGTAGCCCGAACGGTGGGCGTAGTGGGACCCAATAAATCACAAGTTGTCTATTACTTTCTGGCGATCGGATTTATTGTGGCGCTGATTGTGGCCTTCATCCGCACAGCATTTTTTGATCGGATTCAAAACACACGCGAACTCAAGCAGATTACCGCACTTCCGGTTATTGGCGGCATTCCCAGATTTGATGGAAAGGATGAAGAGAGACTTGTGGTTACAGCCAATTCGAGGTCCAATGTGGCGGAATCGTTCAGAAGCCTTCGTACCAACCTCCAGTACTTCGGCAAGGGAAGTGACAATAAACTTCTTCTGCTGACCTCTCTCCATCCTGGCGAGGGAAAAACTTTTTGCTCGGTAAACACGTCGGCTATTATTGCCAGCGGGCACAAACGGGTGCTCTTACTCGACTTTGATATGCACAAACCGAAAGTGCATCAAGCTTTAAATCTCAAAAATGACAAAGGACTTTCCACATTTATTATCGGCAGAGATGGCCTCCAGCAAATAATACAACCCTCTGGTTTTGAAAATTTTGATGTGATTACCGCAGGTCCGGTTCCTCCCAATGCCTCGGAGCTCGTACTCAGTCCAAAGGTGGAAAAACTATTGAATGAGCTCAAAGAGTTATATGATTTGGTCATTGTCGATACCCCGCCGATCATGCTTATTTCGGATTCTATGGTATTGATGCGCATGGTAGACGTGGGCCTTTTTGTAATGAATACAGACAAAGCCACAAAAAACGGGGTGAAGTTTTTGGAAGAACTCATTGAGACCAATCGACTAAAAGATATCGCGTTGGTGATGAATAACATCAAGTCGAAAAAGTGGCGGTATTATTACAATAAATACGGCTATCGCTACGGTTATGGATACGACTATGGGTATGGTTACGGCTATGGCTACGGAGGTGGTGACCCAAAACGGAAAAAATGAAAATCGACCTGCCAGAACACGATGAATCCCCATGGGATGTTGTCATAGAACCTGCAGGTATCAATATTTCAAACAACCTCCGTGATGTATGGCGGTATAAGGATTTACTTTTCCTTTTCGTAAAAAGGGATTTTGTCACCTTTTATAAACAAACCATCCTCGGACCCCTGTGGTTTTTTATCCAACCCCTGCTCAGGGTTTTCATTTTTTATGTCATTTTTGGGCGCATCGTCAAAATCCCGACAGATGGAATTCCACCCATCCTGTTTTATCTCACAAGCCTTATTTTTTGGGAATATTTTGCGGGAAGCTGGAAAAAAACGGCAGAAACATTTCTTGAAAACCAACAGATTTTTGGAAAGGTCTATTTCCCCAGACTCGTGCTACCGCTCAGCGTTTTGCTTTCAAACGGCGTGAAACTCGCGATCCAATTTCTGCTTTTTGCCCTCTTTTGGGCCTACTATTATTTCGCTGGTTATGGCATTGGGTTGACCTCTGCATTGATTTTCTTGCCGCTGTACTTGCTTATTATGGCGCTGCTCGGGCTGGGGGCGGGGCTCATTGTCACTTCACTCACCACCAAATACCGCGATCTCAAATTTTTGCTCGACACGATCATTCAGCTTTTGATGTACCTCTCTCCAATCCTTTATCCATTGAGCCTCGCGGAGGGCAGGTTGCGCACCGTTTTGCTCTTGAACCCCATGACTTCCGTACTCGAAGCCATCAAATTTTCTTTTTTGGGAACCGGGGTTTTTTCTTTTGCCTATTTGGCTTACAGTCTGATTTTTGGACTTGTTTTGGTTTCCATCGGATTGGTGGTTTTCAGCCGAACCGAGAAAAACTTTATAGATACCATCTGATGGCTTCAAAACAGATCGTACTCGAAATAAAAAATCTCGGTAAAAAATACCGGTTGGGCAAAATAGGCTCTGGCACATTGTCACACGATTTTCAGGAGTTTTTGTCTCGCTTTCGCGGAAAGGAAAAAGCGTCCACAGAAATCCCATTGACAGATGAGCAAAAGGATTTTATTTGGGCGCTGCGCGATATCCATCTCTCAGTAAACAAAGGCGAAGTGCTCGGCATCATCGGCCGAAATGGTGCCGGGAAATCCACCTTGCTCAAATTGTTGTCGCGGGTTACGCAGCCCACAGAAGGGACAGTAAGAGCACGCGGTCGCATCGCAAGTTTGCTCGAAGTAGGCACGGGCATGCACCCTGAACTTTCCGGACGGGAGAATATTTTTTTAAATGGGGCCATTCTTGGCATGTCGCGTCAGGAGATTGAAAGCCGTTTTGAAGAAATTGTTGACTTTTCGGGTTGCCGCACATTTCTCGACACACCCATCAAGAGATATTCGAGTGGAATGAAAGTACGCCTTGGATTTTCTGTGGCAGCCTTTCTCGAACCGGAAATCCTCATTGTCGATGAGGTTCTCGCCGTGGGTGATGTCGAATTTCAGAAAAAAGCAATCGACCGGATGCGGGCCGTTTCGTCTGGCGGAAAACGCACCGTGCTTTTCGTGAGCCACAACATGGCTTCTATCAAAACCCTTTGCTCGCGGTGTGTGGTTTTCGATCAGGGCCGTTTGGTTTTCGACGGTCATGTGGATGAAGCCATTTCGAGGTATTTGGGGTATAATCAAGATGCCAGCAGCCGGCTCATAACCTGGGAAAAACGGGGCCATCAAACGGAAGAAGTCTTCGTGCGTCGGGCAGAAATACGCGCGGAGAACAAAGCGATCAATGAACCATTTTCGATCACCGATGCGGTAAACATTGAAATAGAACTGACGAATAAAAATCCAAACAAAACCCTCGATTGCACCCTCCAGATTCACAGCGAAGATGGTGCCTTTTTAGCGGCTTCCAGTACACTCTTCGAAAACGACACAAAGGAAAATTTCACCTCCGGCCAGTTGTCTTTCTCCTGTCAGATACCACCGCGGTTTTTCAACCAAGGCAGTTATCGCTTCAGCCTGCTCATTGTGGCCGACAGAAATACCACCATTCTGCGGCTTGAGGATTTATTCAAAGTATCATTTGTCACCGCTGCCCGAAGCCCAGGAGATTGGATGGGAACCACACGCAGTTATTTGCTGCCCCAATTTATTTGGAATAAAAAGTTGATGTGATTGGTGTTTAGTGTCTGTCCATAAAGTCCAATATCCGCGTTTCACTTCTTGATATTGAACTTTCTTGCTCAGCCACTTGAGTGTGTTGACAGACTTTTTTTTTGTAATTTAATTTTTTGGAAATTAAAAATGTATTTGTGATTTCCAAGTAGAAAAGGTTCGTACATAAAAATATTTTGAACAAGCATATCTTGAAAGGAGAATGTCACCGATATACCGTTTCGCTCCTTTTTGTAAATCTATCAATTTCTCCACCCGGGGAAAATGATCGTTTGGTCTTGTCCTTAGCTTAAGACAGCCAATTTCCCTTTGCCCGACCGAAGGGAAGTTATTGCTTATGTCCTAAGCCTTACGTCTTACGCCCAACGCCTTACGCCTTACATCTTATGCCTTACGCCTTATGCCTTCCGCCTTATGCCTTCCACCTTACGCCTTACACCTTACACCTTATGCCTTACGCCTTACGCCTTCCTCGCCTTACGCCTATTCTTCATCTTCTGTATTTGCGCAACCGCCCCCATCCAGCCCGCAGCCTGATCAGGTTTTTATGGTAAGCACTGAGTTTTCCCGAATACTTCGCGTACAGTGCCCGGTCGGTTACAAATGCACGGCTCATTTCAGTGTGAAACAGACGCATGATTTCATCCATGTGCGAGCGCCATTGATCAGGTTTCAGGGAGCGTAGCAAAGCAAGCCGCGTGGTGTAGCGGATCATCTTCTGCTCGGTTTTTTCCAGAGATGACCAGATTCCGCCGCCGTGTAAACGGTATACGCTTCCGGCAAAATCGCAAAACTTCCCATATCCCTGCGTCAGGGCATAAGCGAAAATGAAATCATCGGGATTCAAAACGCTGAAGAAAGATGCGGGCAAATTTTCAGGAATAACAGAGCGTTTCAGCATCACGGTATTGGTGCGCGGACCGTGCGACATGATCAGGTCTTCGAGTTTGAATTTGATAGGCTGGTCTATTAGAACTGATTTCTGTAACAATTCCCGGTTTTCGTCCATTTTGTGGTAATTGGTGTAAACCAAACTTACGGTTGAATCGATAGCAAATTCAAACAGTTGTTTTCGGAGTTTGTCGGGATCGATCCAGAAATCATCACCTTCGCAGAAGGCCACGTATTTGTGTTGACAAGCACGCCAGCCTTTCACAAAATTTCTTGCTACGCCAAGGTTTTTTTCATTCAGAATTAACTTTATCCGGGGATCTTTTGCTTGCCAGGCTTGCAGTAGAGCCCGGGTCCCATCCGTGGAACAATCGTCCGCAACCACGATTTCCATCAGGTCAATGCCCTTTTGCATGACAATGCCCGCCAGACATTCGTCTATAAACTTTTCGTGGTTATACGTGATGACCAAAACGGAAATACCCCTCAACTCAATCATGGCTCAGACAAGAGGTCA
>Ga0105047_10001670_pt1 | contig 39786 bp, 24 predicted proteins | sample MAT04_FD_78384 | JGI IMG/M metagenome (GOLD analysis project Ga0105047, IMG submission 78384) | Freshwater microbial communities from Lake Fryxell liftoff mats and glacier meltwater in Antarctica - MAT-04 (megahit assembly) | ecosystem: Environmental > Aquatic > Freshwater > Ice > Liftoff...
AAAAGGCGGTGGCGGCATCGGGAATATCCAAGCCTGCGAGTTGCCATACGTTGCGCCACAGTTTTGCCACGCATTTACTGGAGAGCGGCTACGACATCCGCACCGTGCAGGAGCTTCTCGGGCATAAGGATGTGAGCACCACGATGATCTACACGCATGTGCTCAATAAGCCGGGGATCAGCGTGCGGAGTCCGCTGGATGTGGCTATGTAGCCAGTTACCTCCTGACTAACACATTTACAAATAACTGAATGGGGATGGTTTATAATGACTGTCTCTCATCTCCGTTTCCTCTGATCCCTCCTGTTAAAAATTGCAGCATCTCCAGTTTGTCCTGAACGCACACCAAAACCATTTTGAACAGGAGAGAACAGAGGAAACAGAGGGGCTTATTCTTACTTCATATTAACTCGTGTTACTCCCGCTCCCAATCCGCATGGCTGTTCTCTGCTAACAATCTGTTGAAAAACCTCGGGGATGGATGGGATAAATGAAACCGAAGGTTCCTACTCTTTGCCTTGATCTTGATCGTTCAAAGCAAAGTTAATTGATGATGGTTGATAGGAGCGGCAGACGATGGATGCGCGCGGTTTTTCTTAAAACTTAACACTTAAAACTAGGCCACTGAGAAGGAGTAAGATCAAGAGCAAGACAAAGAGTAAGATTTTGCCCCAGCGATATGCGTCGTCGCTGTGTATTTCAACAGTCTACTAGACAGGAGGGTAACAACGGGTTCGGAGTCCCGCTGGCCGCACAGGTTGCAAAACCTATGCTCCATTGCTGTCCGTCCGCGCCAACCGCTATTCATCCCATCCGATGATAAGCGAGCCTCTTGTTTTTAATCTATTTAGCTCAAATTGAATTACTTCTGGGTTGATGAGGAAAAGTGTGTATCTCTTGGGGCTATTTTTCTTGCCGTTATGAATACCCGCTTTTTCCGTCTGTCCGGATTTTTAATCTCACTGTTTCTGGTGATGCCTTCCGCACATGCCGGGGTGCTCAATGCCAACTTCAACACGCCGTCAGACATCCCTGTTTCCGCGCCTAACTACGTCGCGACAGGCAATGCGGTGGAGATCCGGCTCAATCATGCACCCGCCCTCGCTCAGCCGCTGACAGTGGTGGAAAATACCGGGAATCAATTCATCCAGGGGGTATTTGGGAATCTTACGCAGGGGCAGGTGGTTCTTCTGACTTTTGGTTCGGTAACCTATACTTACGTCGCCAACTACTATGGGGGCACAGGAAACGATCTGGTGCTGGCTTGGGTGAGGGCGCGACCTTTTACCTGGGGGGAGAACAGCTCGGGACAACTTGGAAACAACACGAACACCCTTTCACCGATTCCCACCCAATCCACGGCGAACGCTGCACTTGCTAATAAGACCGTAGTTTCCATGGCAGCGGGACAAAGCCACACCTTGGCACTTTGTTCCGATGGGACAGTCTTTTCATGGGGCGCAAATAACTTCGGGCAGCTCGGAGATACGACTAATAATTCCCAATTACAGCCGGTTGCCGTAGCGATGACCGGAACGGCTTTACAGGGTAAAAAAGTCATCGCGATTGCTGCCGGACAAAACCACAGCCTGGCACTTTGCTCGGACGGCACTATTGCTGCGTGGGGACTCAATACGGATGGCCAGTTGGGTGATTTCTCCAATGCGCCGCGCCCTGCGGCTGTTGCGGTGCAATCCACGGGCGCGCTGGCGGGACGCACCGTTGCGGGCATTGCGGCGGGGGCGAATCACAGCGTTGCGTTTTGCACCGACGGCACCGTTTACGCCTGGGGAAGAAACGATATGAGCCAGTTGGGCGACAACAATGCCCCGAACGCTCAAAACCGTCCGGTGCCAGTCAACAGCACAACGGCGCTCAATACCCGGCAGGTTGTGGCGATTGCATCGGGTGCGAATCATACGCTGGTGCTTTGCTCGGATGGCGCACTGGTTACGTGGGGCGACAACACTGAAGGGCAGCATGGTAATGGCGGCATGACTGCGAGCTTTACTCCGGTTCAAGTCAATATAGGCGGCACCGTATTGTTTGGAAAAACGGTGAAACGCATTGCGGCGGGCGGTTTCCACAATCTGGTGCTTTGCACCGATGGAACGCTGGCGGCATGGGGTAAAGGCAGCCAGGGGCAGATTGGCGACGGCACGGTGGCCCCACATCCGACGCCCGCTCCCGTTACCATTACGGGGACGCCTTTGGATAGTAAGCAGATTACCTTTATCGCGGCGGGCGGCATTCACAGTCTGGCACTGTGCTCGGATGGAACGCTTGCCTCATGGGGTGGGAATGGAGCGGGGCAGTTGGGCGATGGCACGCTGGCACCGAAATTGACGCCGTCAGCAGTGAATACCACCACACTGCAACCGATGGAACGCATGGCGGGGGTTTACAGTGGGCCACTCTCGACGCACACCCTCTCGATCGTTCCTCTGCCGCCTCCGCCTCCGACGGAAATCGCAGTCTTTAAAAACTCGGGGACACTGCCAGTGGACGAATTATTTACACCCGCGCCTTTTGCATTCCCGGCGACCACTGTCGGCAATTCATTGCAGCAGGTTTTTACGATTCAAAATACCGGCGGCTCGATCCTGACGCCCATTAATATCTTTTCGACCGGACCCAACTCTGCGGATTTCATACCCGGCCCTGCGGGCACCACCACGTTGCTGCCCGGCGCCACGGTAGAGTTTATCGTTACATACAATCCAACAGGAATTGGTGCCCGGAATGCTCAAATCCAAATTGCCACTAATGACGGAGATGAAAATCCGTTTGTGATCAACGTCACCGCCAACGCCACCCCGGTTGCGCTGGTTGCCACTTATAATACGGGAAATGAAGTCCCGATGCTGACGAATGGATTTGGCGGCGCTGGCAGCACCGTCAATTTCACCCTAAACTACACGCCTATAACCGGACATGAGCTCAAAGTGGTGAATGTGCTCGGCTCCGCGCCAATTGCCTCGCCTTTCGACAACCTCGCGCAGGGTCAGTTGGTGCCGCTGACCTTTGGTGGAGGAACGTATAATTTTCTGGCGAATTATTATGGCGGCAACGGCAACGATCTCGTGCTGTTCTGGTCGCCCACTCAGCCCTATGGAACTGGCTTCAACGTGAATGGCGAATTGGGAAATAACAGCACACTGGGTAGCTCGCTCCTGACGCCAGTGGACACGACGGGTGTCTTGAACGGCAGGACGGTGGTGAAAGTGGCATCGGGCGGCATGCACAGTCTGGCTTTGTGTCTCGATGGCACTCTCGTTGCATGGGGATCGAACGCCAGCGGCGAGCTTGGGGACGGCACGAACGCCGACAGCCTCGTTCCGGTTCCCTTGAACACTCTCGGAACGTTGGCGGGTAAGCGCGTGGTGGACATCGCCGCCGGGATTTCCATGAGCATGGTGTTGTGTAGCGACGGCACCCTGCATGCATGGGGATTGAATGCCGACGGACAGCTCGGCATTGGAAACTTCGCAGATCGCAATCTTCCGATGATGATCAATGGATCGGGTGCGATCAGCAGCAATAACGTCGTTGCCATCGCCGCCGGTGCGTATCACGCCATGGCGTTGTTAAAAGACGGCACGCTGGCGGCATGGGGACGCAACAGCCTCGGCCAGCTCGGCAACAACAGCACCATCAACGTCACCGCGCCCGTGAGCATAAATAATAGCGGCGCGCTGGCCGGTCAGCTCGTGGTCGCCATCAGTGCAGGCGAGTATCACGGCCTGGCACTGCTGGACAATGGAATACTCACTTCATGGGGAAACAACATACAGGGTCAGCTCGGCAATGGCAGTTTTACGGATTCATTCGTGCCGGCTCCCATCGACCAGTCGGGCTTGCTCGCGGGTAAAACCATCAAATCAATCAGCGCCGGTGGATCGCACAACCTGGTGTTGTGTCAGGATGGAACGCTAGCGTCTTGGGGATGGAATCTTTTTGGGCAAGCCGGCGATGGCAGCACAGTGGACCGTGAGTTTCCCACTTCGGTAAATATCACCGGAGTGCTTGCAGGCAAAACGGTCGTCGAGGTCGCGGCCTACAAGGCGCATTCCGTGGTGCGGTGTGCGGATAGTACGGTGGCATCGTGGGGATCGAATATCGCCGGACAATTGGGCGACGGCACTTTACTGGATCGCACCCTGCCCGTTCTGTTGGATCTATCCCCGCTCAACCCGGTGGATCGCATCAGCCAGATTTCCTCCGGATCTAGTGCGGATCATACGCTGGCTCTAGTCGCGCGCGGACCTGCTGAAATCTCGGTTTTCACCGGTTCCGCTATTCCGGCGAACGAACGCTTTAACGGCGGCACCTTCAGCTTTGCCAATACAGGCGTAAGCACCATCGGAATGCCCCAGACATTCACCATTAAAAACACCGGGTCCGCACCGCTCACGGGTTTGCTTACGTCTTCCAATGGAGGTAACGCAGCGGATTTTGTGGCCAGCTCACCAGCTTCAAACACCCTCGCTCCCGGCGCCAGCACTACCTTTACCGTGGCCTTTTCCCCAAGCGCTCCCGGTCTGCGAGGCACTACCATTTTGATCAATAGCAATGATCTAGATGAAAATCCATTTACTATCAGCGTGAGTGGTACCGGGCTTTCCAATAATGCCGATCTGTCGGCACTCAGCACCCCGGCGGGTGGGCTGACCCCGGGTTTCACGAGTTTTGGTGTCAACTACACCGTCAATGTCCCTAATGCGACGGCCAGCGCGAATCTCACCGCCACGCTTGCAGATACCAATGCGACACTGACTGTAGATGGAAACAGCGCATCCTCCGGGGTTTCTTATGGTCCCATCGCGCTGGTGGTTGGAACCAATCCGATAGCGGTGTCAGTCACTGCGGAAGACGGGGTGACGCTTAAAACATACACCATCAATTTTGTGCGGGCACCCAGCTCGAATGCAAATCTGGCTAGCCTCGCTCCATCGACGGGATTGTTGAGCCCCACCTTTTTCAACGCCGTATTCAGCTATTCGGTCAGTGTGTCCAATGCGACCACGACATTTGCGGTAACGCCGACTGTGGCGGATTCGACCGCAACGATCAGAGTCAATACGATCTCGGTGGCGTCGGGCTCACCCTCCGGCTCCATTCCTCTGACAGTGGGATCGAACCCGATTACGGTCGAGGTGACCGCACAGGATGGAACCACTATTTTGAACTACACGGTCAATGTCACCCGCGCGCCAAGCTCCAATGCCACGCTTTCAGGACTGTCTTCCAGCGTTGGAACATTGAGCCCACCGTTTGTAGGCGGAACGTTTAATTACACGATCAACGTGCCGAACGGAACATCCTCGGCGTCCGTGACTGCCAACACAGCAGATGCAACGGCAACGCTCGCAATCAACAGCACCCCGGCGTCTTCAGGGTCACCATCCAGTTTGATTCCGCTGGTCGTCGGACCCAACTCCATCCCGGTGCGAGTTACCGCGCAGAACACCACGACTATCCTGAACTACAACGTGACAATCAACCGGGCGCCGAGCTCGAATGCCACGTTGTCGAATTTCTCGCTGTCGGGCGTAACGCTCGCCCCGCTCTTCTCCAGCGGCACCTTCAGCTACACAGGAAACGTCCCCAATAGCACCACATCTATCTCAGCCACTGCCTTCGTAGCCGACCCTGCGGCGACCCTGACCATCAATGGCACACCGAGAGCCTCCGGTTCAGCGCTCAACGGTATTCCGCTTATGGTTGGAACGAATAATATCAGCGTGAATGTGATCGCGCAGGACGGGTCCACCGCGCTGCTTTATACGGCTGTAGTGACGCGCGCGCCGAGCTCCAATGCATTACTAGCAAGCCTGAGCACCTCCGTAGGCGGACTGTCGCCAGTTTTTTCCAGCGGCACGTTTAGTTACACGGTGTTCGTACCCAGTTCGACGACGACGGCGACCGTAACTCCCGCAGTCATGGATACGACAGCGGCCATCAAGGTGCAGGGGGTGACGCTCGCATCCGGGGCGGCGTCCGCATCCATCCCGCTGGCGATTGGAAGTAATGTAGTTTCCGTGGATGTTACCGCGCAGGACGGCACCACAACTCAGCCCTATACGGTGGACATTTATCGCTACCTGAATTCCGACGCCACGCTTTCCGACCTCACCACGTCCGGAGGAGCGATCAATCCGGTCTTTAATCCGTTTACTTTCGGCTATACCGCCAATGTTCCAGCCATCACGTCTTCGACGACAGTCACTCCGACTGTGAATGATCCCAATGCGACGATTGAAGTGAATGGCACTCCGGTGGCATCCGGCGTGCCCACCTCAGTCACACTTATCTCAGGACCGAATCTTATCACCGTGGATGTCACCGCAGAAGACGGGACGACCATTTACAACTACACGCTCACCGTCACGCGCGGTGTGAGTTCCAATGCTAATCTGTTCGACCTCATTACATCCGATGGATCGCTGAGCCCGGTATTCGACAGTGGAACTTTTACCTACCAAATCTATGTTGGAAACTCCACGACGGACATCACGGTCAACCCCACGGTAGAGGACGCGACAGCGACCATCCTGGTGGATGGCACTCCGGTCTCCTCCGGATTTGATTCCGGCCTCCTCCCACTAAGCGTGGGTTCCAATTTCATTTCCGTGGATGTCACCGCGGAAGACGGTAGCACGACACAGAATTACGCCTTGGAAGTCATTCGTGATCCGAGCAATGACGCCACCCTCTCCGACCTCACAACCACGGCGGGTGCGATCAATCCCGGCTTTAATCCGTTTGGATTCAGCTATACCGCGAATGTTTCGGCGGCAACCGCTTCGACTACGGTCACCTCGACCGTGAATGATTCCACGGCAACGATCCAAGTGGACGGCATCCCGGTCGCTTCCGGCGCAACATCCGCACCGATCGCGCTCATCGCCGGGCCGAATATCATCACGGTGGATGTCTTCGCAGAGGACGGGATAACCATTTACACCTACACGCTCACCGTCACGCGTGGAGTTAGTTCCAATGCAAATCTCTTCAATCTTTATACCTCGGATGGTTCGCTGAGCCCGGCATTCAACAGCGCGACTATTACCTACCAAATCTTTGTCGGAAACTCCACGACGGACATCACCGTAAACCCAACGGTGGAAGATGCACTGGCAACCATCCTGGTGGATGGCACTCCGGTCTCCTCCGGATTTGATTCCGGCCTCCTCCCACTAAGCGTGGGTTCCAATTTCATTTCCGTGGATGTCACCGCGGAAGACGGCAGCACGACACAGAATTACGCCTTGGAAGTCATTCGTGATCCGAGCAATGACGCCACGCTCGCCGATCTCACCACCTCAACAGGCACACTGAGCTCGGTGTTTGATGCGTCCAGTTTCAGCTACACGGTCAGCGTCCCGGGCGGCGTCACAACCGCAAGCGTGACACCCACGGTAAATGAACCAAATGCGACGATCGAAGTGGATGGCTCTCCCGTTTCATCGGGCACACCTTCCAGCACCATTGTCCTTTCTGTTGGGTCCAATGTGGTCACGGTGGATGTCACTGCAGAAGACGGCTCCACGATCTTTACCTATACCGTGGACTTCGTTCGCGGCGCAGGGAGCGACACCACCCTGTCCTCACTCACCACCACGGCGGCGGGCAGTTTGAGTCCGGCGTTTAATAGCGGCGTATTCAGCTATACGGCTTCCGTGCCCAACAGCACCGTAACAGCTACTATCACTCCTACCGCAACTGATCCGGGAGCTACTATTGAAGTCAACGGCACCCCCGTGGCATCCGGCGCGGCATCACCCCTCATCCCACTTGCCACCGGCTTGAATACCATCTCGGTGGATGTCACCGCGCAGGACGGCAGCATCACTCAATCCTACACACTGGACATTACCCGTGCGCAGGATACCGACGCCACGCTCTTCGACCTCACCACCACAGCAGGCGCTCTCAGCCCTGCTTTCTCTTCTGGGGTGTTTAATTACACGGTCAGCGTTCCTCTGGCTACGACTAGCGCCAGCGTTACGCCAACCGTGAACTATCTGAATGCAACAGTCTCTGTGAATGGAAGTCCGGTTCCATCGGGCACTGCTTCCGGCCCCCAGGCACTCGCTGTCGGTCCGAATCTGATCAATGTGGATGTCCTCGCCGAGGACGGGACTACGACGTTGAACTACACCGTGACCGTGACACGCGGGGCCTCGAATAACGCCAGCCTGGCTGCACTCACTACTACTGCGGGAACGCTGGCTCCTGTGTTTTCGCCGGGCACCTACACTTACTCCGTCAGCGTCGGGAACGGGACATCCTCCATCACCATCACGCCGACGACCGCAGATCCATCGGCTACGCTAACCGTCAACGGCATCCCCGTCGCGAGTGGCTCTCCGTCGCCCGGGATTAATCTCGTCGTGGGCACCAATATCATTCCAATAAATGTCCTCGCGCAGGATGGCATGACCACGCTGAGTTACAGCATCAGAGTCGTTCGTGGGCTCAGTTCAAATGCCAACCTAAGCAGTCTCACGACGAGCGTCGGCTCCATCATGCCGGTCTTTACTCCAGGGGTTTTGGGTTATTCGGTGAACACCGGAAGTGCTACGGCCACCATCACGCCGATCGCGCAGGACACCGCCGCGACGATTACAGTGAACGGAACACCCGCCACCTCCGGAACGCCTTCCTCACCGGTCGCTTTAGCCCTCGGCACAAATCTTATCAACGTGGACGTCACCTCAGGGGATGGAACCATCAGGACTTATGTCGTCACCTTTAACGTCATCGCCACCTTCGACGCCATATTCAATACCGCGACAGACATCCCGGCGACATCCAGCGGCTTTAACGCTGTTGGCACTGCCATCAGCTTCACGCTGAATTTCGTGCCAACCACCGGCACCGAACTGACGGTCATCAGCAACACGAGTCAGGATTTCATCATAGGCTATTTCACCGGACTTCCACAGGGACAGATCGTGCCACTGACGCATGGCGGTAATGTTTATAATTTCGTCGCGGATTATTTTGGGGGTGACGGCAATGACCTCGTCCTGCTTTGGGCTGGGGCAAAATCCTTCGCATGGGGTGACAATGATTACGGTCAGCTCGGCGACGCCACGACTACCGACCGTCATCTTCCCTCTCCCGCAACCACGGCAGGCGTGCTTGCCGGAAAAACGGTCGCCTCGATCGCCATGGGAACCGTTCATACCGTGGCACGCATGGCGGATGGATCCGTGGTGGCGTGGGGATTCAATAACTATGGCCAGCTTGGCGACGGCACGCAGACACAACGCCATGTGCCGGTTGCCGTGAGTGCATCAGGCGCACTGGCAGGCAAAACCGTGGCCGCAGTGGCGGCGGGTGGATTCCATAGCATGGTGCTTTGTTCCGATGGAACTGTGGTGACATGGGGGAACAACGGTTTCGGCCAGCTTGGCAATGGCAACCAGACAGCCAGCTCCACACCGGTAGCAGTCAACACCGCCGGCCCGCTCTCGGGAAAAACCGTCATCGCAATTTCCGCAGGATACGTGCACTGCATGGCTTTGTGTTCCGATGGCACGCTGGTTGCATGGGGGAATAATCGCGAGGGTGAACTCGGAGACGGCACCAACGTTTCCAGCAATGTGCCTGTCGTTGTAATCAATACGGGGGCACTCGACGACAAGATCGCTGTGGCGATTTCAGCGGGTGCTTATCACAGCATGGCACTATGTTCTGACGGCAGTCTGGTGAGTTGGGGAAATAACAGCTCGGGTCAGCTCGGCGATGGAAGCACCGACCAGAGTCTGGTTCCGGTTTTGATCAACATTGGCTCAATCATCGGTATTCAAGAGACCGTGCTCGCAATTTCAGCAGGTGGTTATCACAGCATGGCTCTGATTTCCGACGGCACCGTGGCCACGTGGGGCGGAAACGGCGAGGGGCAGCTTGGAATTGGCTCCAAAACCTCCAGCGCATTGCCTGTTGCTATCACTGGCAGCGGCGTGCTCGCAGGCCGGACTGCAGTTGCCGTTGCGGCAGGTGCCTACCACAGCACAGTGCTTTGTTCCGACGGAACACTTGCCACATTCGGACGCAACAAAGAGGGGCAGCTTGGGGATAACTCGACCAGCCAACGCCTCGCACCGGTATTTGCCAGCACCAGCCCGCTCACTCCTGGAGCGCTGTTTACCAAAGTCTACTACGGCGCGACCACCTACCATAATTTCGCAGCCGTAGCACTCCCGCCCGCACCCGAGATTTCCATTTTCAAAGGAGTCAGCACGGAAGCATCGGATGAAATGCAAAGTAAAGAGGTGTTCCAGTTTGATCTTACAACAGTCGGCTCGTCGAGTGTCACACAGACATTCACTATCCAAAACACCGGCACTATTCCGCTGAATGGAATTTCTATCGCTCTGGCGGTCACTGACAACCCCGACGAGTTTGTGATCAGCGCACCCGCACTGAGCACACTCCCGATCAATGCCACGACGACGTTTACCGTGACTTTCCTTCCCACTGCTTCAGGCGCGCGGTCTGCCTCATTGCGGGTGGCGAGTGACGACTCGGATGAGAACCCGTTTACGATCAATCTGTTTGGAAGCGACACGGATATTACCGCTGCGGTGTTGGAGCCAGTCGCGATCCTATCGGATAACGCTCAGCCAAACCTCGCCAAGGCTGGCGACATGATCACGCTGACTTTTACCGCTAGTGAAGCCATTCAGACACCGGTGGTGGTGATTGCCGGTGAAGCAGCAGTGGTACAGGACACAGGCGACAATATCTGGATTGCAACACGCGTCGTAGGCCCGACCACACCGCAGGGTCCGGCTGCTATTCATATCGCTTTTGTCGATATGGCAGGAAACCCCGGTTTTGTTTCAGAAACCACGAATGAGAGCAGTGTCACGATCGATACCATCGCCCCGATTGTAGCAGTGCCCGGCAACATTTTTGTGGATCCGCTGGGTGGCCCAAATGCCACGGTGAATTTCTCTGTGACCGCAACGGATAATCTTTCCATTCCGCTCGTGAACGTGGTGCCTCCAAGCGGCTCCGTTTTCCCGCTCGGCAACACGATCGTCACCGCAACAGCAACCGATCAGGTGGGAAATACAACCCTCAAAACATTCGTCGTTCGCGTGGTAGCCATTGCGCCGGATTCGGTGAAGCCCACCGTCTCCATCCACGCGCCAAAACAGAACGCCAAAATCCCAGGGGACGAGTTCAGTCTGATCACGGTCAATGGCCTCGCTGCAGATGACACCCAGGTTGCGAATGTCTTTGTTTCTTTGAATGGCGGCACTTTCTTCCCTGCAAGCCTCCTCCCAGTGGGCGGCGGAGTGGGATGGATGATTGGGGTTACCCCCGATAATGGTCTCAATTCGATCACCGTGAAAAGCGTGGATATCATCGGCAACGAATCCAGCCCAGCAACCGTGAGCTTCAAATATGTGAATGTGCGTTCGCTGCTCGCGGGTGACTACCATGGGCTTGTGGTGCCAACGGAAGACTCTGTGACTCCTGCCGAACAGGTTGGATACCTAAGCCTTAAGGTTCTCGGGAACGGGTCGTTCACCGGAAAACTGACTTTGAGTGGCGCACCCAACCCCATCGTTCTGAAGGGCGTGTTTGGAAATGACGGCTCAGCTCGCTTTGGAAAGATAGCCGAGTCATCCTTTCAGATTGTCCGTAAAAACAAAGCCCCTCTGACACTCTTTCTGGCGCTCGATGTTCTGTCACCCGGCACGGATAAAATCACCGGCATTCTCGAGGAGACTGGCAATGAGGTGGCGACCGTTAATGCAGACCGCTTTCTTTATACCGATAAGCCCAATCCTGTTGCGCCTCGGATGAATGTGCCGTCGAGCCTGTTCGATCCCGCCACAGACAAAGGCAAGTACACGGTGGCATTGCCTTCGCTGACTGCGGAGGAGCAGGGCGTCGCTCCGGGTGCATTCCCACAAGGCGATGGCTGGGCGTTGCTCAGCGTCAGCCCTTCTGGTTTCGCCAAAGCCGTGGGTAAACTTGCAGACGGCACGGCATTCACCTGCGCGAAGCCGCTTTCGAAATCTAACGAATGGCCGCTTTATATCCCTCTTTATGGAGGCAAAGGCAGCCTCTCCGGCGCGGTCACCTTTCGCGATATATCCGGCGTAAGTGATGCTGACGCGACCGGCTTGCGCTGGTTCAGGCCCGCAGGAGGGGGCAAAATCTATAGCGACGGTTGGCCGGATGGGTTGGAGGTGGATTTCGTCGCTTCGAGGTATGTGCCGCCCACAGCCGGTTCGGGACAAAACGCCTTGCTGATTGATGGCGCGTTATCCGCGAGCATACCGAATGTGGAAATCACAGTTACTGATGAACTCACGTTTGATCCGCTCATCAACAACGCCTCGATGGATGCAGCTAGTGTGACAACGAATCGCAGCACCGGGCCAGGCACGGCAGGGAACCTGAAACTCAGCATCAAGCCAGCAACAGGGAAATTCGCGGGCTCTTTCGACTACCAGCCAGTGAATATCAAAAAGACATCGTTTAACGGGGTCATTCTGCAAAAGCAGCACACAGGCATCGGCTACTTCATCGGCGGACCTGCGGGCTCTAAGCCAGCAAGTGGTGCTGTTATTATTAGCCCTCTCCAGGAGCTCATTCAATAATGGATCTTAAAACTCGCCCACCTTCTTCAATATTATGAAAAGTCACCCGTTCATCCTGACGATCTTCCTGGTCATCATTGCCACATCAAACCATCTAAACGCGGCTAATCTCGAAAAAGCCACAGTTACTGAAGCGGTGAACGATGTGTCTTTAATCGATCGTTCCACAAAGAAAACCGGACGCGTCCGTGTGCAGGACATCCTGTTTGCGCCGAATTTTCTTCGCACCGGTGCGGATTCCCGTGCAGAGCTTTTGGCGGCGGACCAGACCGTGACCCGAGTGGGTCAGAACACGCTCTTCTCTTTTCTTCAAAACAGCCGTGAGATTAATCTAGAGAAGGGGAGTCTTCTCTTTCAAAGCCCGTCCGGCAAGGGCGGCGGCACTATCCAGACACCGGCGGCCTCTGCTGCGGTGTTGGGCACCACGTTGATTGTTACCACTACAAAAAACGGTGGATTTAAAGTGTTGCTGATCGAAGGACGCGGGCGGGTGCGCGGCTCGGATGGAACGACACGCACACTGAACTCCGGCCAGATGACCTATGCTTTGCCAGGCGGCAAGCTCTCCAAGGTATTTAATTTTCACTTAGCTCAGCAGGTCAAGGCTTCAAGTCTGCTTAAGGGGTTTAAGGGCAAATTAGCGTCTTCTGAAAAAATTGACGCAGCAATTGCGAGACAGGAAAAGCTGATCAAAAAGGGCCGTCTTCTGGTTACCAACTATCTGGCAAGCGGCTCTCCAGAATACGTCTATCTGGCGAGCGATACGGCGATTGAGACACTGGTAAATCAGGGGGTGGAGGAGCAGGCGGAGACTGCCGCAGGGCAGGATTTTCAGACTGCGATTACTCGGGATGCGGTGATTAGCGGTGAGGAGCTTGATCCATCCAGCGTCTTTACATTCGATGGTCCCAATGCACCCGGAATCGATCCTCCGGTGGCCATCGGTGATTCGCCTTTCGAGATCGCAAGCCTTCATGGCTCTGGTTCCTCCGATGCCGCAATGTTCGCAGCCAAGAGCATCACGCTTAGTACTCCGCGGGTGAATTTGTCCACCTATGAAGGTCGTTCGGTTTTTGAGTTTCTTTCCATCGACAATACAAACTTTGAAAGTTCGGTCGATTTTGCCGGGTTGAAAAATACGGAGCTTCATATGGTGGCGGGTGGCACTTTTACCAATAAACCCGGCACAGTGATCAGCACCGATGCCAGCAATTTTCTACTGGCCGCATTAGGCAGCAGTTTTCCCATAGATGGTCAGCTTACTTCCGGGAATCTTTTCAAGGCCGGAGAGAAACCGCTCGAACTCACCAATTTTGAAATCATCAGCCGTGGAGGAGGCCTGCAATTACTGGGCGGTCAATCGTTTCTCACCGGACTGAAGCTGGATGCCAAAACCAACTTATGGGTGCATTCCGTCGCGGACACCACCATGAAGCCTGGTTCTGGATTCAGTCATTCCGATCTTCTCGCGAATGGCGTCAAAGCTTCCGGTGCCAATGTGGCCAAGGCCGGCAAACAACTGAGGATTTCCGCAGGCCGCGATGTGAGCCTCGCAGGGTTTGCGTCGAGCGCGGAAAATACCGCCATCATCGGCGGACGCACGGTGCGCTTGCAGCAGATCAGTATGAGTGACCTGAAATCAACGAGTGTTTTTGGCTCTCCTATTTACGGTTCCTCGCAGCCGACCATTCAGATTATCGGGAATGAGTTAGTGGACATCACGCAGGGACGCTTTTATGCCAGCGATGTAAGGATGCAGGCCCGCACAATTAATCTGCGCGATGTGAGCTTCGCCAGCGGATCAAAAGTCGTTTTGGAATCCGCGCTCGGCCTGCTCGCCTATGGACCTTTCGATCCCTCCGCAGGCTCCGGTCAAAGGCCCAATAACAATCTCCCGTCCAAACCCGGTTACGTGAATTTTATCCGTAATGTGGACTACGGCGGTCAGCCTGCGGAAAATTTTGTGAACGGACCATCCGATGCAAAAAGCGGCATCATTGTCACCAAGCCCAACAAGGTTTTCTCCGGCGGCTTCAAACCCTGACAAGCTGTTGCCTGAAGCGAAAGCGAAGCACTAAAACGCTGCGGATCGAGGATTTATCGATGCTCATCCGCGGTATCCATGGTGTTTTCGCCTTCTTCCTTCCAGCATTGCTCCTTATTTTTTAAATAATCTCGCGAAGAATGTTTGCATGGCTTCCCAGGATTCCTTGTCGGCTTTTGCGTGTAGGCGTATCTTTTGGAGTTGTCGCTCCTAGCGGAGGGTCTGGTAAAGCTGTGGACCGCATCCGGATATGCGATAAATTCCATCTTTGCGTTTGCGGCTTTCATCTCCGCTTTAAAGGGGCGGCGACTTCAGCGGATTTCACATGGGGATCATCGGCTCCGTGACAAACGAGAATGCTGGCTTTTACCTGACCTGAGGTGGCAGGCATGCTGGAAGCGAGATTTCCGTGGAAACTGACGACCCCGTTGAGTTCTGCTCTGCTGCGAGCGAGTTCGAGGACGCTGGTACCGCCAAAGCAGTAGCCGACGGCTGCGATTTTATGGGAATCTGTTCTGGCCTGTTTTTTTAATGCATAATGCATTAAGCCCCAGCGAAACAGGCTTTCTGAGGAGGGGGAGGTCTTATTTATATTTCCCGACTTCTGCAGCGCAGTCCTTGGGCTCGGTGGGGCGAACGCCTTTGCCGTAGATATCAGCGGCGAAAGCCCTATAGCCCAGGCCTGCGAGCTGTTCCGCACGGCTTTTCGTATAGTCATGAAGACCGGTCCAATCATGAATAACCAGAATGCCGGGACGGTTTCCTTTCACTGCATCATCGTAGGCGACAAATCCCTCCTGCACACCTCCGCGTGCATGTCTATTTTGCCTTTTCCATGGGGTGTTATACCAATTCTCAATGGAGAATTGGTATAAGGGAAAGTGCGTGGCGCTTCGGGCTATGGAAATTCAGGCGGCAGGATTTTTACTTTTTATGAAGCGACGTGCGTGGTGTGGTTCATGGCTTATGATCCGTCTCTCGCTCGTTGCTGCCATTTTTCTCACCGCTATGGTTACTTCACATGCCGTTGGTACTGCGGCGCTGGCGTTGGAGGGACCGGTGGTGGTGACCAATTGCGATACTCCCGGTGATATCCGCATGTTGTATCCTGGAGGGCTCAAAAAGGCGCTCACCTTTAGCTGGGACGACGGACGCGAGTATGATTACAAGCTGGTGGAATTGATGGATAAATATGGTCTGCGGGGGACGTTTCATCTGTGTAGTGGATTGCTGGACAAGCCGGGCTACGTGAAGTCGCAGGATGTGAAAAAGCTTTATGCGAAGCATGAGGTCGCTTCCCACACGATTAATCACGCGAACCTTCCGCAATGTGACGATGCAAAGCTGAAGCAGGAGGTGATGGAGGACTGCAAGGCATTGGAGAAACTGGTCGGCTACCCTGTTTATGGACTGGCTTATCCCGGTGGTGAGGCGGATGAGCGTGTGGTGAAAATGCTTCCGACCTTTGGGATTCGTTATGCGCGTGTGGTTGGCACTCATAACTGGTTTGCAATGCCGAAGAGCAGGATGACCTGGGTGATGACCTCGACGATCGGGCCCGTGGCAGGTAATGCAAAACGCTTTCTGGAGTGGGGGACTTTTCCCGCGCTGCTCTCCGCATGGGGGCACAGCTACGAGCTGGGTGAAGGGAACGTATGGGGAACGATGGATGAGATCGGGAAAGCCCTCGGCGGACGCAAAGACATCTGGTACGCGACGAATATCGAAATCATCAATTACATGGATGCGACCAAAATGCTCGTTTTCAGCTCGGATAAGAAATCAGTGCAAAACCCAACGAAGCTGGAGATTTGGATCAGCGTGAAAGACAAGCCATACAAGATCGCGCCCGGACAGAAAGTGGCTTTGAAGTAAGTGAGGAAGAAGGAAGAAGGAAGAAGGAAGAAGGAAGAAGGAAGAAGGAAGAAGGAAGAAGGAAGAAGGAAGAAGGAAGAAGGAAGAAGGAAGAAGCGTTATTCGTGGTCGTTCGGTCGTGCGTTAAGGGGCAGACCTGTAGTTTGCCACCCCTACTCTCACCACTTCCAGTCACCCCCGTTTGCGTTTGGCAAAAAATCTTGAACCTGATTTCAAAAAAGGAATTTGCCACACCAAGCTCGATCTATGTTTCAGCGGCTTACCACTTATAACTGATTCGTGCTCTAAACATCCGTGGTTCCGCAGGATGGATGTGCGTATCATCGTGGCCCTCGATCGGTTCACCGGAGAGGCGGCTTGTGTAATAGTATTCGATGTCGTTGTCATCCCGGTCCAGGAGATTGAGGCATTCGATTGCGGCTTCCCAGCGGGCAGTGCGATACCCGACGTTGGCATTAACGGTAAAGGTGGGCCGCCCTTTCTGGGAGTTATCTTCAATCAATGGACGTTCTCCAAAGGCGCGGGCGCGGACACCCGCGAACCAGCCAGGGTCCTGGCCTTGTGCGCCTACGGTAAAGCCTCCGCTAAACATCCACGGCACGCTATCAGGGATATATTCCGCCTCGGGGCTGTCGAGAAAGCGGGCGTGAGTCAGTGCAAGCTCTGCATCGAAAACGAGCCAGTCTTTAGGTGACCAATAAACAGCGGTTTCAACCCCATAGCGTCGTGATGCCGCACCGGCTTCATTGGTTCCTGCGTCCCCGACGTAAACCAGCTCGCTGTCACTATCCAGCCACCATGCGGAAAGGGTGGCGGTGACTTTGGGAATGATTTGGGTGCGTAACCCCACTTCTGCACCTATGGTTCGAACGAGCGGATCAACCGGAGCTACTGATTCATCACTTTCAGGATTGAGTGTGGTATTCACTCCGCGGGCGTCGTTGCTGTGAAAGCCGGTTCCGAAATTCAGATAGAGCTCAGTTTTTTCCCAGGGACCGAAAATAGCGCTGAATTTTGGACTGATGATACCCGCAGTCTCTCCACCGCTATTGCCCGGTGAATCAGCTGCAACATCAAACAAGAATGCGTCGGTACGAAGGCCGGCAATGGTGCGAAGCCATGGAGTCCAGCGCACAGTGCTTTCAGCAAAAACCCCCACGCTGCTTTCCGTGACATCGTCCTGACGCACTGTGTGAAATCGCTGCCGTTGCTCATTTTTGAAAAGGCCAATGCCATCAATCAAATCGGTGCGGGTTTGCAAACCAAGGGTGACTTCAGTGTTGCGCCCAAGGAATTCCAACTCATTCCATGTGCGGGAGAGATCGCCTCCGAGCATGAGGCGGCTCTCAGACTGCTCAAACTGGTCACCGCGTTCCGGATTATCCAACGCGTAGGTAAAATTAGAGAAAAGGTTGAGGTCGTAATACACACCGTAAACATTCAGCCTGGTAGTTACATTTCCTTCACGTTGCTGCCAGTTGAGTTGCAGACTGTAGCGCTGGCTATCACCGCCATCGGTGGGGTCAACATAGCCGTAGCGATCAATTCTTCCGCTCTCGATGGCACGTTGAGGTATTTGATCCGTGCTTTGCCATATGCCCTGGTAGCCCATGAGAGTGAGGGAGAAGTGATTATCATCGTCACCCGTGTAATAACGGACAAAGCCATTCCATCGATTAAAGTTTTCGGGCAGTTCCCATGGGCCATCATAGTAGTTGTATTCCCCGGCAATGGTCAGGCGAGGTCCGGTGTTGGCTGGAGCTTTATCATCTTTGCCAAGCCAGAAGGTATGTCCCGCCGCAGTGCGGAAATAATTGTGTTCACCTAGTTCAAAAGAGGCGAATCCTTGAGGTAAAGCATCATACAAATGAAAATCCGCGCTGCCAGCGCTGGATAAATCGCCATTTTTTGCGCTGTAGGTGCCTTTGTAATAATCCAGCTGCCCTACCAGTTCAGGCATGAGGAGATTGAGGTCTGCATAGCCTTGTCCATGTGCATGGGTGCGCATGTTTACAGGCATGCCGTCAATGGAGATGGCAAAATCTGTTCCGTGATCGAGATTGAATCCGCGCAAAAAATACTGATTCGCTTTTCCACCGCCGGCATGTTGGGTGACTACCATTCCGGGAACCGCTTCCAGGATTTCGCCACGGCGAAGCAATGGACGCGCGCGGAGTTCCTCGCCGCTTGCTATGCCATCTGAAGCTGCAGGTGCGATTTTGAGGAGGTCGGAAAGCTTTCCTGTGACTACGAGTTCCTCAAGCTGGGTTATAGGTGCGAGTTGGTCCTGTGCGAAAACACATTGCGAGAGACTTGTAGTCATAACCTGCATGAGCAGGCAGTGGGATGGTTTCATGGGATTGCGATGGTTTAGGTGAAGCGAGTGCGGCACAAAAAATGCCACACGTTGGGAGCTACGGTCTTTCGACCGCCATCGCTCCTAACGGGTGGCTGGCGCTGATTTATCTTAACGCAAAGCGAGAGGTCAAGTTTCTCTTACTTTTGACAAATTCGCTGATTGTTTGCTTTTGGCGAAATCTGCGGACTTGCCAATTTTGAGCAAAGCAATTTAGTGTGCATTTCTATTGAAAGCTGTTTTCCACAAATTGCTGATCGTTGTCTGTGCGCTCTATCTCAGTGGCGTGCATTGGGCGTTGCTTCAGACGACTGCGTGGACTGGCATGTTGGTGGCGCGCAGCCAGGAGGCGGGTGTGATGAATGCGGTGGAAACTACTTTTGATGGGCTGCATCCCTGCTCGCTTTGTAAAGTGATCAAGGAAGTGCAGAAGGATGAGCAGAAGTCGGAATCGCAGACGCTTATATTGAAGAAACTGATGGAAGCAAAGTTCATTGCCGTAGCCGCCATCGGGCTGCCGCTTCTGAAGCAGACTGACTCAGCACGCTGGCAGGATTTTTCAGAAAATGGTAAGAAGCGTGTGGATGCACCATTCACTCCGCCGCCGCTAGTTTGATTCGGGCGGACATCATCACGCATGGATGGAGTGTGGATACGCTCCTGTTTTGAAAAGCTTTGCGTGAGTGCCACTGATTGGTGTCCGTCTGTCATGAGTCTGATTTCCAGGCTCATTTCCTCTACTCTATGGGCGTTCCGCCCATTTCTTCACACTTTGTTCGTTATTTTTCAATCATGCCAGCCATGTCACCATCAAACATATCCAGCCCGCCATCAGAAGTGGCAGAGGATGCAGCCACTCATACGGTGGATAACGCATCGTCGATGCGTGCCGGGTTCACTTTGATTGAACTGCTGGTGAGCTTGGTAATCATCATGGTGCTGGCTTCACTGACTTTTGTGATCATGGGACGGATGAATGAAGGAGTGCGTTCGACTCAGTGTATGAATCAGCTCCGTACGATTGGGATGGCTGCCAGAGCTTACGCGAATAATAACGAAGGCGTGCTGCCTTTTACCCAGCATCAGGCGCGCTCACGAATGGGTCAGTCTTGGGTTGCGTCCTTGCAGCCTTACGCAGACGGAACGGTGACTTTTCGCTGCCCGTCTGACCCTAAAAAAGACCGCCTATATAGTTATGCGATCAACGATTATCTTACTCCAAATCCGGCAGGTGCGAAAGATTTGGATTTTTCCATTTCCGCAAGAATTTCAATGCCGATGAGCACACTGCTCTTTGGCGAATGCGCGGAGACTTATACTGGTTCAGATCATTTTCATTTTTCCAAGGCGAAATCAGCCGCTGCTTTGAAGTCCATGTTTCAAAGTAGTGTCGCTACTCAGCGGCACGCAAATGTAGCGAACTATCTTTTTGCCGATGGACATGTGGAAGCACTGAACTGGAATGATGTCTCCCGCCGACTTACCGAGTCAGGGAGCCGCTTCGTCCACCCGGAACCGGAAAATTAATTGACGGAGCAAAATCAAAATCATGTTTAAAAAGACAAAAACCATCGCGTTCGCAGCAGGCGCGTTATCGCTGCTGACCGCTACATCTGCAAATGCCCAGCATGCTCATATTAACGCCGGTGTTTTCGACACAGATAACTCCGGCACTGCAAACGCAGGCGACAAGCTTGGGTTTAAAAACGGGGATGAGTTTGCTTATGACTTCAATATGAATTCGGGCTACATCAAGAACGCCACGTTTTCGACAGTCGGGACCTATGCCACTCATTACGGACATGGAGTGTCGGTGTTCAGTATCACACCAACGGGACTAGCCGGAGATAGCGGCAGAAATTACATTACTTCGAGCAACAGCTATCGGGTGTGGGAGCCGTTTATACCTACCGCAAATGGTAATCTTGCAGTAGGAGGCGCGCATTCCGGCTCGTGGCTGAATATGGAAATCGTAAGCGTGGAACTCCTCAGTGGTTCCGCGCTGGAGTTTAGCTTCTGGGATGCGGGAGCGACATCGCCAACGGGACGTTTTACGTTCAGCGGTCCCGGCACTGGGATTGCAGACGGGACGAACATCTGGAATCTCACTGTAGCGAATAATATCATCGGGCCGGGTGGAGCCATCGCGATGGAAGGTGCGACTTATGGAAGCATTACCCCGGTTCCGTTGTTTATTCCAGGTTATGCAAATGCGTTTAGCTCAAATGACACCATCGCAGGATTTGGCTGGAACGAAACGTCCACAGGAAATATAGCGGCAGGGGATCATGGCGAGGTGGTTGATCCCTACGGACATGTTCACGGACGCCGCTGGGTGGCGGACGGAAATGGTGAGTTCAAAATCATCTTTCGTCTTACTGATGCCAATGGCGTCCATACGTCCAGTGACGATTTCGCAATGAAATGGAGTGCCGTGCCAGAGCCAGCGACAGGTCTGATTGCTACGATTGGGGTGTCAGTGATTGCGCTGGGGCGTCGCAGAAGCAGCTAATCCATAAACGTTCCTTGGGAGGATGGGCATACCGCCATCCTTCCGAACAGGGCGCGTAAAACGAAAATATGATTCTGAATAAATTTGGAAATCGCAGAAGGTGGCGAACTGGAATGTGCGTTTTTTATGTGCTGACGTGTCTCCATGTTGGTAATGCGCTGGCACAAGAGCATCTGCACATCAATGCGGGCGCGATTAGCGCAGGAATTAGCGGACAGCTTTACTTTGAAAACGGTGCGAACTATGTCGCGGGTTCGGGGTATGTCTTTGAGCCGGATTACCGTCCTATCGGTCAGACTTACGGTGGCTATTACGTCACAGATAATGTCACTTTTTCGGCCCTTGCTGCGACTGCGGATTTCGGTGGCCCGGAGCCTCACCATGCCGAACTAGGAGCATTTATTCGCTTAGTGGTGGAGATAGTAACCGGCCCTGAAAATGGTAGGCTTGGCTTTTGGGAGAGCGACTGGGGCTTAATCAATCCCACGCCGACTTTTTCCATCGAAACGGGCACCGCCAATGCGAATCAGCGGTTTGATATTACAGAAAATATTTTCCCGCTGCATGGTCCGAATGAAGATCCTTGGGGGCATATTCACGAACGTGCATTTTCATTTACGCTACCGGGAGTTTACGACGTAACGGGGTATTTAGCCGATGATAGCAATCATGGCGGAAATGGGCCGAGGCATCTCGACAGCGTTCTTTACACGTTTCGCTTTGAAGTGGTTCCTGAGCCAGTCAGCAGTGTTTTACTCCTCATAGGTGCTGTGATGTTGTTAAGGAGACAGGAAAGGCGGCGAGTATAGTGCTGCTCCTAAAAGTTACAGATCCAATTTTGCCTTACCCTGCGTGACGTTTTAAAGACTCGCGCTTTACCTCGCAAATTGAAACCCAGCTGAACGGTTTGGACAGGCAGATTTTTTCAACCCCGCACATTGAAGCTCGACCCCATAAATTCGGGATGCATGAGCGTCCGAAAGGCGCGTCGTTCCGCAGGCTGCGTTCGGCTTGGAAGTAGTCGGCACCGATTCCAAGCATGAAGTGATGCTGATCGGTGAATCCACAAATGATGAGTCCCAGCGCGTGTTGCATGCTTCAGCAGACTGCTGAATTTGGCGTGTGCCGCGAGGGCTTGTTCGCCTGGATTTACCAGTAGATTGGGTTGACGTTAATGCCGTGCGTATGCCGACAGCGTGCCGTCTCCTCAATATAAATTCCGACGGCGGCGAAGCCCCAGTGCGCCCACAAGTCCGCTCATCATAAGTATGGTGGAGGCTGGTTCGGGGACTGCGGTGAGGACGACGTCGTTTCCGTCTCCTCCTGCGTAGCTGATCGTAAAATTCTGTCCGTCCGCAGAAAATAGGTCGCCTTCGTTTAGAGGGATGATTCCCGAGGCGAATTTTCCGGTCAGGGTGAGGGCGTCCGCGAGGTCGTTGTTTATAATGGTAAAGGTTTGCGAACCGTCGTCTGCGGGATTAAACAAGCCGAGTTCAATGATGAGCTGGGTGTTGGAGGAGATGGTGACCGTGCCAGTGGCGTTGAGTTGGTCGTATTCTGTTCCTAGCGTGGTTCCGAATATTTCCACGCTGAAAATGGCACTGTCAAAAGTGGTATTAAAGGCGTCTAAAATGCCGGTGCTTTCTCCGGGAGCGAGGATGCCATTCAGGCCGATGTAAATATTGCCCACTTCACCCGTGCCTCTGAGCGTTCCGCCGGAAGTAGCGATGGTCATATTGCTGGCTGTGTTGTTGCCATTGACGATGAGTGTTCCTCCGGTGACGAAAGTGGGTCCGGTGTAGGGATTGATTGCTGTCAGCGTCAGTTTTCCTGCGCCGAATTTGCTCAAGGCGCTGCTATCAATGTTGATCGTTTTGAGAATTTCAATATCACCGTCACCGCCGAGGTTGAAATCTACAGGTCCGCTGACGATTGCGTCTCCGACGGATGGATTGATGGTCAGCTTTCCGGCATCCGACATAATCGAGGTCGAGTTGACGAGGGTGATCGTACCGTTGAATTGATTGTTGCCTGCGACATTGCGGAGTGCGCCTTCACTTGAAGGTCCGGTTCCATCTATGGTGAGCGGTTCACTGTTCACCGTGATGCCGCCCTCTAATTCCAAAGTCGCTCCAGCGGATACAATGGTCGTGGTGCTCAGGGTACCGAGCGCGCCTCCGTGCTGGATTTTGAGGAATCCACCATTAATCACTGTTGCGCCGTTGTAGGGATTTAAAGCCGAGAGGGTCAGACGACCGATTCCTTCTTTAAATAGAGTGCCATTGCCGAGGGCGACTGGCTGACTGACTGTGAAATCACCACTGCCGCCAAAAGTCAGGTTTGTATTCAAGCCGGAGATGGCATTGCCGGAAGTGGGGCTTAAACCAAGTCTGCCTGCATCGGCATAGATCAGAGTAGCACCGTTGAGGGTAATGTTGCCATTAAAGTTGTTTTTTCCCGAGACGTTGCGGAGTGCGCCGAGTGATGAAGCGCCACTTCCCGTGAGAGTAAGCGATTCGTCGGTGACGATGATGTCACTTTGGATTTCCAGCGTTGCGCCACTTAAAACCTGGGTGCTTCCCAGCGCACCAAGCGCGAGGTTATTTCGAATGTTTAGGTAGCCAGCGCTTACCGTCACTGAGCCGGAAATGTTATTGGCATTTAAGAGTGTCAGGCGGTCTGCACCCATTTTGTTGATGCCGCCGAAGTTGTTGATGGTCACTTCTAGAGTGGCATTGATTTCTGACAGCCCATTTCCGTCATCCACGTTGATGTTGGCGGCGGGGTTGCCCAGATTCAGCGAGTTGCCAAGCAGCATATATCCATTGGAGTTGAAGTTCAGATTACCTGCTGCATCCAATCCCGTGTTGAGAAAGATGGGCGTGCCTGCTCCGCTGAAAATGGCATCGTCTACCATGGTGGGTGTAGCTGGGAACCAGTTTCCTGGGGTATCCCATTGCGGGCCCATGCCGCCCAACCAATTGACTGGGGCGCCCAACACGGGAGTCGGTATATGGATGATTCCAAGGAGGATGCAGGCGAGAGCAGAGCGGCGGATAGAGCGAGTGGTCATTTTAATAGATTGAAACGGACAGTTTGATCGCTCTGGGGGGAAATCAAGGGGGTGGCATAGCGTCTTCGGTTGTTCAGGGCAACTAATAGTTTCGTTCTTACACTCTGCGCGATTGGGAGATAGATCGCAGATGCAGTCGCTGCAGATGGAACCCCGAAGGGCACGGAGCACACGAAGAAAACAAAAAGGGAGGCAGTAGGGCGATATGGGCTTCGATCTCGGTTCCCCCGGTTGTCTCCTGTTCAAAATCAAACCCGTTGGATTGCTTCGCGCCCTTCGTGTTCTTCGTGGTTCAATCTGTAGCGGGTGATACTCAAGTTGTCGCAGGAATGGAGTTTTGGTTTTTCCGGTCTTTACACCCTGCGCACCCGATAGATAGCTTCCGCCCCTTCACCTCCACCCGGCAGCCTGTCAATTCAACACACGGTTCTCAAAAATCCCTATGAGCGAAGTTTCTGAAATCAAACAATGCAGCAAAGCGCTGCTTTATCGCATCGTCATGATCGCCGCCGTGGGCGGTTTTCTTTTTGGCTACGACATGGCGCTGATTTCAGGTGCCGCACTTTATCTCGAAAAAGCATGGAATCTGGATCCGTCCGCTGTGGGTGCCATTAATGCGAGTGCGTTGATCGGCTGCCCAATTGGCTCATTTTTAGGTTTATGGATGGCGGATTCATGGGGACGTAACAAGGCGCTGATATTCTCGGCGTTTCTTTTCATTATTTCTGGCGCGGGTTGCGCACTTTCCAACGGTTCGGATTATTCTCTGGGGGTTTTGCATGTCATGGACTTCAATTTCTGGCGGATCATTGGCGGTGCAGGTGTGGGTCTGGCGTCCACTGTTTCGCCGATGTATATCGCGGAAATATCTCCCGCACAGTTACGCGGTCGCATGGTGGTGATCAACCAGCTCGCGAACGTCATCGGCATCGTATTGTCGGCGATGGTGAGTTACTGGATTGCGGAAGCTGCCAAGAAAGCCGGTATTGCGGACGGAAACTGGCGGATGATGTTTTGGACACTCATTGTGCCATCGGTGATTTTGCTCATTGGTTTGCTGACGGTGCCCAAGAGTCCACGCTGGCTGGCGCTAAAGGGCCAGGATAAGGAAGCGTTGGATGTATTGACGTTGATCAACGGGCGCGAACGGGCAGAGGTGGAGCTGAAGGAAATACGCCAGGAGTTGGGTGAGGAAAAAGGAGGGTGGAGGGAGATGCTCCAGCCTGGTGTAAAGAAGGCTTTGTGGATCGGAGTGATTCTCATGGTGTTCTCTCAGATCAATGGCGCGAACATGGTGCTCGGCTATTCACCGAAAATATTTGTGCAGGCTGGCATCACCCAAAATGAAACTGCCATCTGGAACAGCATCTATGTTTTCGCTTGGATTACTTTCACGACGATCAATTCATTCTGGTTGACTGCGAAGTTTGGGCGTCGTCCGATTTTGATCTGGGGCATTTTGGGCATTGCCCTGGGTAATGCCCTCATGTTCCTGGCGTTTGCGTTTAAGCTGCATTGGGGGGTGACTTTAATTGCGATGTTTATGTCTGCAGGTGCAGCGACGCTTACACTCTTTCCGTTGAGTTGGGTGATCCTCTCCGAAATTTTTCCGAATCGAGTGCGTGGGATGGCTATGTCGATCGCAACGATCGTCATGTTTGTCGCTTCCTATTACACCTCCAAAAATTTCCCGGTTGCAGCAAAAGCCTCCGAGGAAGCCTATGGTCATCCGGGCGGAGTTTGGATGCTTTTTACCCTCATTGATGTGGTTGCGATTTATTTCATCTGGAGACACTTACCGGAAACAAAAGACAAGACGCTGGAAGAGATAGGGCATTCCTGGCTGGTAAAAAAATAATCCTACCTACCTACCTACTAGACGCGGCAAAGGCTTTGTCTTTTTGCGCTGCGTGTGACCAGGTGTGCTGCAAGGTTGAATGAACAAGACGGTCTGCGCTGAAACGGCCAAAAGGCTGACAAGAACGTCTACCGTACCTTACTTTTTATAGTAAAAGGCAGACAGAGTGTTTGCGTCGGCGAAGCCGATGCAAGGGTAGCGCCCGCGCCCTCGTGCGCCGTTTTTGGTGCCCCCGCCAAAGACTTGGAAAACCCAATGCGAAGCATCACGTCTTTGGACATCGCGACTGAAAAGATGAAGGCTACGCCTTATGGTTTTTGGATGTTTTCGGCGAGGGATCCGAAAACAGCCCGCGAAAGAGCGCGCGCGCTCCCCTTCTCAACTTCGCCGATCCTCTCGGATATTTTATGATACGCAGCTTACGCCAAAAAGTGTGAGAAGTGCAGGTTCTTTGGTAATCTGTGAAAAATGTGTGCTGGTGGCTCCGTAGATCCAGCCCCCGGCTTACAATCCGTATCGTGGATTGCTCTTGCTGAAGACACGCAGCATCGGCCACTGACGATGCATCTTTACGTCGCGGTCCTGTCCAGGCGCGATCCGGAGACGGACATTCCACTCGGGTTTTTCTGCAAATGGCCAGGATAGGAAAACCATCACGAGATCGCTGCCGTCGTCCCACTTGAAGCAGATCGGCTGTTTCTTCTCTGCTTTCTCCAGCAAATCACGACGTTCGTTGCCTACCGGTTTCACCCAGTCTTTGCCATCGAGTGAGTATTCCACGACGCTGCGCGGCATGGTGAGAAAGCTTTCGTATTGCTTGAGGCGATATTCAGCGAGCTTGGTGTAAGCGAGGTTGTAACGAGGTTCGCGCGGATAAAGCGGGCCTTTTTCTGTGGTTCCTCCAAAGACGAGCGGTGGCTCCTTGGGGCCACCTGCATCGGGTTCCCAAATGTAGGGGCCCATTCCGTAAGGACCGTTTTTCTCGGGTGCCGGACGCCGCTTGATATCGTTGCCTTCCGGGCCGGCGTCGTGCCACCAGTGGAAACCATCACCAAACAAATGCCCAACATAAGTGGCGGTCATCACCCACCATGGAGCCGGGATGATCCGGTTATAGTATCCGAGCCAGCCGCCCTCCATGCGGATATACTGGCGGTATGGTATGTCGTTATCGGTTCCATACCATGCGAAACCGAGAATTGTGGAGTCGGCAGGGGTGATCAACTTGCTGTGGATCGTATCGAAGATGTTGGTGTAAATCTGATAGATCGCTGTGCGTCTGCGGTCGGGGAAGACGTTGGATTTCAAATACCAATCAATCGTATAGGCGCGGCAGACTTCGCGCATGCTGCGTTTAGTGCCGTCAGTGTAGGTAAATGGACGGAAAGCGGGAGCGACGTGGGTTTCTGGGTTCTCGGTTTGATCAATGAACACCTTATCGAGCGGCGTTGCCTCGCCTTCGCGGTAAAACGAATTATTCCATTTGAGTGCGCGGTAGTAGTCACCATTTTTGCGATCCGGGTAGAGGCGGTTCATCTCCGTGTAAAAGTAGTAATAGTTCTGAAGCACTTTTTCATCGGGGAGTGGAATGCTCCAGTAAGTATCCGTGCCATGCCACCCAGGCTGCTTTTCCCAGTCGCTGAAATAGAAGGCGAGCGGCGGGACTTTCTTCGCGTAATCGGTCAGTTCCTCGTTGGTTAGCTTTGCAAACCCTTGTTCGCCCATGGCGTCAATCGGATCGCCCACCGTGAGAAGCATATTTTCATGTCCGCCAGGGCCGACGGCACTCGCGGTATGGGAGCCTCCCCGGGCTAGCACTTCCTCCCAAGTCTGGTCGGCGTTGTAACGATAGGTCGGCGTCGCTTTTCCGAGGATCGGCGCGAACGGAGGAATCGCCTTATGCTGCTGGTCACGCCAGTCGTCGGTATCAATTTTAAATCCGGGTGGAATGAAAAGCTCCCCCGCCACGCCGAGTGGACCGGGTTTAATGACCCACTGCATGGCAACATCTGACTCTTGCGTGTCCCAGACGCCGCCGCTGCCTTCACGCCAGCGTTTGCAGGAAATCTGATAAATTCCGCCGCGCTCGGGAAGCGGATAGCCTTTTTCCAGTGAGGGCCCGATGTTTTCCATATCGACGAAGTAGAAACGACGCGGACGTTTATCTTTGTAGTCTGTCTTTTTGATCTTATCCCGGACGAAATAGCGTCCGCCTTCCTGATAAATCTCGATGTCCATGAAGCCGGGGTAGGCTTTGCTGTAAACGACCTGCGCTTTCACATTCCACTGTGGAATTTTGGGGTTGGTGGGAGGCGGTGGAGCGCCGCCAGCCTTGACGCTTACCTCACCGAACGCAGAGACACCCATAGCGTTATAAGCGCGGACATGGTAAGTGTAAGCGATGCCCGGCTTTACGGTCTTGTCCTGATACGTGTTCCCTTTGATGCCCGTGGCGATCTCCTCAAACTTTGCCTTGGGTTCTGTGGTTTTGCGCTCCAGCCTAAAGCCAGTCTCGTTGTCCGAGCGATCCGTCCAGGTGAGATTGATGACATTGCCGACAGGTGACCAGCCGAGCATCCCGCGCGGCTCCTTGGGTAGATCGAGTGCAGCGCGTCCTTCCACGGCTGCGGAGTCACTGCCTTTTCCGGCAGCAATGATTTTATAGACGTAGGTCTTGCCGGCAGTGATCCCTTTTTTGTCACTGAAGGTTGTGGTGTTCGCAGGAAGGGTAGTGAGCGGCTCGAATGTTCCACCACTGGTTCGACGCTCGATCTTAAATCCGCTTTCATCGGAGGAGTTATCTTTCCAGGAGAGCTTCACTTCGGTTCCAGAGACGGGCGTGACTACAACATCAGAGGGAGCGAGAGGTACCTGAGCGGAAACCGAAACGATCAAACCAAATGTGGCTGAGATAATGAGAAGGGGGAGTCGATGAGTGGGCATAAATAGGAAGCGGGGTTTGGCTATAGCCAAGAGCACGAAAAGCCACGTTTATTTGCAGAAAAGTTACATGTGCTACGAATAAGCTGTCATGAGTATTGATCAGTAGCATGCGCGTCAGGTGACAATCTTTTGAATCCTTACGATCAAGCTAACTGCGCTGCCGCCTTTTTTGCAGATTCCCCGCCGATGTTCATGAGATCGCGGGAGTAGTCGGGCCAGGGTTTGGGCGGGGGGAGTGTGAAGGGAAGGCCGAGGCGAGGACGTGGGGTAACGGTTTCGATAGCGGTAGTCTGTTTGCCTGCGCGCTTTGCGAGCTGGAGTTTCCAATGCAGGAGCTCGTCTGCGAGGAGCTGGTGGCTGGCGGCCATGGCCCCGTAGAAATTGATCCGATGCGTGGTGGCTCGGGCGGCGAGCTGGGCTTCGTGGATAATGGAATGCGCGACGATGTGGGTGATGGATGGATCATCAATCCATGGTTCGATGGGAACACTGCTACCGAGACCGCCATCCCACAGGAGCGCGTCGTTGATTTGACGCGGGGCGATAATTCCGGGGAGCGCGCAACTGGCGAGGATGGTATCCACCAGTGGACCAGTGGTGCGTAGTGCGACGCGGCTGGTGTGGAGATTGGTAACGGCGAGATGGAGGCGGGCGGTCTTGCAGTCTTCGATCTGGATGTCGCCGACATATTCCTTCAGTAAATCGTGCAGCTTGTGTCCCCGGAAAATGGCGGGACAGCTTGGTCTTCCGAGAAACGTTCTGATGGTGCGCAGCAAGGTGAAGCGTTCGTGAAAGTGTTTTCGAAGATCCTTTCGCGTGAACAGCTCCTCCATTGTTTCGGTTTTTACGCCCGCGGCATATAAGCCAGCAACGATGGCTCCGGCAGAGCTGCCAGCGATTGCGGCAGGTGAGTGACCGTTGCGCACCATCTCGCGCAGGAATCCAAAATGCGTCGGGAAGCCGAGAAAGGAAGCGCTCAATGCAAGCGCGATACTAGGAGCGGGTTGACTCATGAGGCAGGTTCGGTCGGGGATTTCTTTTGCCTGTTACGGTATGCGAGAAAAGCGGGCACGCCTGCAAGCGCCCAGGAGGAGGCGATCAAAAATCCTGAAATAGATATAATGACTGCCGAAGCGGCCGGGATTCCGCAGAGCGGAGGAAGGAGCGTTTGGAAGACCGCTTCCCGGAGCCCGAGTCCCGAGATGGTGACGGGAAGCAGGGTGATAAAATCGATCAGCGGCATGAGGGTCAGGATATCTGCCAGAGCGAGATTATGTCCGAACGCGTGTGCGGAAAAATAATAGACGAGCGAAAAGGTGATGAAGCAGAGTCCGGTGAGAATGAGTGCGGAGAAAGTGCGCAGTTTGTCAGCCATGAGGGAGTCGAAGCCCGACTCGATCTGGACGATTTGCGCACGGAACGGGAAACGGGAAAAGCGCCGTTGCATGAGCTTGGTTCGACTGGCCAGGAACCAGAGCAGCAGGCCGGCAGCGAGTGCGCAGACGACGGGAAGAATGGTGTTGAGAATGGCGGCGGTGGCGGGTGTCTGACGGAGCCAATCTCCTCGAATCTTCGAAGCGATGAGAAGCCAGGAGGAGATCACGACAAACCCGCTGAGACGATCCATGAAGACGGCGAGCACGGCGCTGAATTTTTGCTGTGGAAATTGCAGGGCAAGGAGTGCGATTTTCACGGCGTCGCCGCCCACGACACCGGGGAGAAAAAGGGAGGTGAAAATGCCAAGGAAATGGAGAGCTGCGGCACGTCGAAGCGTGACCGGAATGCCTGCGAGATGGAGACAGATCCACCACCGGAAGACGCCGAAGCATTCATTGAGTCCGGCGGCTATAAACGCCGGGAGAAGCCAGACTGGCTGGGAAGGAGAGGGGACGGCTGCGAGTTGTTTGCGCAAATCGGGGTTGCGGAAAAGCCACACGAAAAAGGCGATGGTCAGGACCAGTCGGATGATGAACCACGCGTGACGCTTCATGGTAAGGAACGACGATTTGAGTGGTGCGCCGGGGTGGACACGTAGTTTGGGCGTCCCGCCCAAAGTTGCCTCGAGATGGATAGCGAAGGAGACGAGTGTCCTCTGTTAAATGGCTGAAAGAAGGCACCTTGCTGCGGTTGGTTTTCAACACAGCCGCGCTCTGGCTCCGTGCCGACAGCCCCGCACCAAGTCGGCAGGATGCCAACCCTTCTTGTTGTGCTGACTACGCGACGTGTTTTCTGTTCCTTCATGTTCCGTGGACTTTGCTTTCGTGTTTTTGGTGTATTTCGTGGAGCACTTCTTAATGAATCGCGAGTTCATCCACGTTTGCCATCCACGCACCATGTTTGGACATGAATTTCACGAGTCCCCGGCTGTAGCGTGAGAGGGTGGCGGCGCCGGAGGCCATGCAGGCGATATTGCGTTCCATATGCGTATGCATGAAGCGGCTGATCTTACCGGGGAATTTCCGCTCGATCGCCATGCCGGTGTGATACATCGCAAACATTTGTCCGTTATAAAAATATTCGATGAGTTCCTGCCATGCCTCCAGCCAGCGCTGCATCTCATGTGCATACTTTTCGTGATTGTGGAGGTGGGTGGTCAGTAGCTCCGCTGAACGTAGCGCGAGCATGAGCCCGGGAGAAAGCATGGGATCCACAAAACCATAGGCGTCGCCAGCCATCACCCAGCCGGGGCCGTGTCCGCGTTCAGAAATGAGCTGGTAGTTGGTGTAAGTGGAAACCTTGGTGAGGCGCTTGCGATTAGTTCCGGCGGCGGAGAGGACGGGGTCGCGGGCGATTGCAGCCTCCAGACGTTCCTCCGGTGTATCTCCCAGCGTTGCGGCTTCATCCCGATTTAGAACGACGCCGACAGAGAGACGATCGGGAAGGGGAATGCGCCAGCTCCAGCCGACTTTTAATTGCGTGATACCAACTTGGCCGCGCGGCTCTTCTTGTTCGAAGCCTTCGTAATGGGCGAAGTAGGCGACGTCTTTCCGGTCGCCGACACGGGCGGGGATTTCAAGCAGGCGGGCAAATGTGCGGGCGCGTCCGGTGGCATCGACGAGCAGATCGGGCTGCTGTCCGTTCAAAGGAGTGGCGGCCGCGACTGATGCAGGAGCGAGCTGCAGGCGATCTTCTCCGACGCGCTCCAGTTTTGCGCGTTGCCTGACACGAAAAGCACCGAGCTCCACGGCCCGGTCGTTGATGATCTGATCAAAAGCGGCGCGTGGGACGTTGTAGGCGAAAGGCGGCAGTTTGCAGCGGGTGACGGCCTGGAAATTGAAGGAGATGGTGTCCTTCTCATTGAAGAAAAAGGAGACACCCGGCTTGTGTTGGCCGATCGCTTTTACGCGCTCATGGACTCCGAGATTGTCCAACATCGGAAGGATGGACGGAATCAGGGATTCGCCCACGATCATTTCGGGACGAACTTCATCATCAAACTGAACCGTAGTGATGCCTTTTCTGACAAGATTGCAGGCGAGTGCGGAGCCGGACGGCCCTCCCCCAATGATGACGACAGTTTTGATACGTTTTTTCATCCGCTAGAAAAAGAACGCTCAGAGTAGGCGTGTAAAGTAGGGTGTCAACGCGGAGCAATGTAGGAGGCCCACGTGAAAGGGAATGCGGACGGCCTTTAAGCTAATTCTTAATCTCGAAGATCACCAGCAGCTGCCCTCTGGCGTGCATAGGTCCTCGTAGAACCAGCGGAGTATTTAAACCGAGCTTGGCAGTGGCTTCTACAAGACGACGTTTGTCGTGGAAGAACTCGATGCTGAGATTGTAAGCGTCGTCTTCTTTTTTCGCATGCACGCCGAGCCAGAAATTCTGGCTTGGAACCAGCCAGCGTTCGCTCTGATCGTCCATGGACTTTGTCGCACTGCCAAGAATCTCGAAGCGATCATACCCAAATACCTTCACCAGTTTGGAAACATAAGGAGCCAGTTCGGCGGGAACTTCCGTTGTTTTTTCGGTCTTCTTCTTTTTAGTCGCGAGAACGACGGCACTCCAGACCCTGTCTTCTGCGGAGACTGTGGAGACTGATAGTAGGATTACGAGAAGACAACGGAGCAGGTTCATTCGAGTGTGTAAGTATCCGGCAGGTAATCGAGCCCGTCCACCCAGACAACGGCTAGACCCTCCGACTCGATGAGTTTTACGGAGAGCTGATCATCGCCCGCTTTGATTTCGGTGATTTGCACCGCAAATTCGGGTTCCTTCTCTTGGCTTGCCACAAAGCCAAAGTAAATGCCCGCTGCGGCCAGCAGACAGGCGGTGCCTGCAAAAGCGAAACGTAACAATGGCGGAGGATTGTAATGTGGGCTGGAGGGGGATGAGGTTGATGTTATTTCGCGCAGAATCTGGTGATTGAAAAACTCGGCGTGCTGAAGCGGTGGGATTTCGGAGTGTTTGCGAAGCAGATTGCCGATGCAGGAATCCGTCAGTTTTTGGGCGGCAGCTTCGGGATGCTTTGTTTCAAAGGCGGCAGCTTCTTCGGGAGACATATCGCCATCCACATAACGGGTCATTTCCTCCTCGTAGGAGAATAGATTAGAGTTGCTCATAGACATCGCGGAGTAGGGTTTGCAGTTTTTTGCGGGCGTAGAAAAGGCGGGACATCACGGTGCCGAGTGTGCAGCTGACGGCGTCGGCAATGTCCTGATACTCCATTCCGTCGAGTTCGCGCATCACGATGACAGCCCGGTGATCGGGAGTGAGCTTCAGGATTGCGGCGTCCAATCGTTTGCGGATTTCGGCATCGGCCATTCTCTCTGCCGGCTCGAGATCTTTGCGCGGTGCGGTGATGGCTCCGGCGGCGACATTGGTAAGACCGATGGAGTCATCAAACTCGGAATCTCCTTTCACGTGCTTCTTGCGCAACCAATCCAGGCCGACATTCATGAGAATGCGGTAGAGCCAGGTGTAAAAGGCTGATTCACCGCGAAAGCGCCCGATGTTTTTCCACGCCTTCACGAAGCCGTCTTGGGTGAGGTCCCAGGCGTCTTCTTCGTTGCGGATCATTTGGTACATCATGGCAAAGGCTCGGTTGCGATAGCGGGTGATTAGTTCGTCGAAAGCCGTCGTGTCTCCTTTCTGACATCGAGCTACCAAAGGTTTGTCATCCGGAACATCCGGCGTGGCGTTCTCGAGGTTTGACGCAGCGGAAGTGCCTGCATTCAAATCAGTTTTGCTGGAAATAGATTCAGCCATGCCGACGGCGAAACTCGGAGCGCATCTCACCCATTTCACTTACTACCCCATCGCGAATCTGGAAAAGCCGGTCGCGGATTTTCTGAAAGTCAGCCTCCTTGAGCAGTCGGGCGTTTCCAAGTTGCATGACTGCGTCGAGTCCGCTGGTAATTGCCCGGAGCGCCCGCTTGAGGTAAGCGATGCTCATGCCGAGTTCGTCGAGCTCGTCGTTGTTCAGCGCAGCAGCGAGCTTGGCGGCGGCTAAGGTTGTCTCCGTTTCCAGGGCAATGGTGGCGGGGTGTTCCTGAACGGCTGTCGGGGTTTTGCTTAAAACCTGATCCAGCTCGGAAGCGAAGGCCAAGGCGTTTTGATAAAGCGGGTTCTTTTCAAAGTCGAAAGTCTCTTCAGCGCATTCATTATCCTCTTCAACCTCATAATCCTCGATAGCATTCGCCGCTTCGAATCCAGCCTCTACTTCCTCTTCCCAGTCTTCTTCTTCGTCCTCCGACTGAAGATGGGTCCATCCCATCTCGCGGGCAATAATGGCGTCCCGGTCAGGGTGATTCATGTATTTCTCAATCAGCTCCATATATTTTTCGGTACGACGTTCCTGTTCCTGGAGAAAGCGCTCCCAGTCATATTCGTCCCACACTTTTTCGGGCTGATAGTTTTCGTCCGACATACTGTTCAAATACCTAAAGCGTGGTTGGCTCTCGTGCAAAGGGGAATTTTAGAGAAGTGCGTTTTTGAACAACGGTAAAGCGAGCCTGTCTTTTGAGTTCAGGAAAAGCAGCATTGCGCAACCGACGCGAAAGAACGATTATCCCAGTTGACCGTCGTCTCTTATTCACTAGATTCGCCCGCTTCCGAAAAACCATCATGGCTCAGAATAATAATCGTCCCAATCGTCCTCCTAACTCCGAAAACAAACCGGAGCAGTCTTTTAACTGGAGAAGCTTCCTGTTGTTTGCGGTTGCAATCACGCTGATCGGTGGAGCGTTTATGATGAATAAACCAGGTAAAGAGGTCGCAGAGATCGCATATCCTGAGTTTGTGAAGCTTGTGAATCAGGATCTGATTTTGAAGGATAAAGTCGAAGTGGTTGTGGAGGCGGGAAGCGCGATTGATCAGATCAAGGCGTTGAAATTACCTTCAGTGGGTGCCGATGCAAAAAATGCGATACCGATCAAGGTGATGATCAGTAAGGATTACAATGAGGGGCTGATCAAAGAGCTCAGCGGCATGGGGATCAGTGCACCGATCAAGTCTGATAACAGTAATGTGGTGTTGTCCTCGCTACTCAATATTTTTGTGCCGGTCATATTTTTTGTATTCATTATATATTTCCTTTTTCGTCACCAGATCCGTCAGGCAGGCAAGGGGGCGATGAGCTTTGGCAAGAGCAAGGCCAAGATGCTGGCTCGGGATAAAAACAAAGTGACTTTTAAGGATGTAGCCGGGGTGGTAGAAGCAAAGGAAGAGGTTCAGGAGATCGTGGAATTCCTGAAAGACCCGAAGAAATTTCAGAAACTGGGCGGACATATCCCGAAGGGCGTCTTGATGGTGGGCTCGCCGGGAACGGGCAAAACCCTGCTGGCTCGCGCAATCGCGGGTGAGGCCGATGTCCCTTTCTTCAGCATCAGCGGCTCGGATTTTGTGGAGATGTTTGTCGGCGTCGGTGCAAGCCGTGTGCGCGATATGTTTGAACAGGGCAAGAAGAGCGCGCCGTGCCTGATCTTTATCGATGAAATTGATGCAGTAGGTCGTCACCGTGGACACGGTCTTGGCGGTGGACACGACGAGCGCGAGCAGACGCTGAATGCATTGCTCGTCGAGATGGACGGATTTGATACGCAGGACGGGGTGATCATTATCGCCGCAACAAACCGGCCCGATGTGCTCGATCCCGCGCTGTTGCGTCCTGGTCGTTTTGACCGTCAAGTCACGGTGGGCCTGCCTGATGTGAAAGGCCGTGAGGAAATTTTGAAAGTGCACGCCAAGAAAGTGAAGCTGGCGGAGAATGTGGACTTGAGCGTGATCGCGCGCGGAACGCCTGGTTATAGCGGTGCGGAGTTGGCCAATGTGATTAACGAGGCTGCTCTTCTGGCGGCGAGGAAGTCTGCAAAGTCCATTTCGCTCAAAGATCTTGAATAAGCGCGCGACAAGGTGCGCTGGGGCAAGGAACGTCGTTCGCTCGCAATGAGCGACAAGGAGAAGGAAAACACGGCGTATCACGAAGCCGGGCATGCAATTCTCGGGATTCTGCTCGCTCATGTGGATCCGCTTCACAAGGTAACCATTATCCCGCGCGGCCCATCACTTGGCTCCACGATGTATCTGCCGATGGAAGACAAATACACACATCGCAAAAACGAGCTTCTGGATCGCCTGGTAATGATCATGGGTGGACGTGTAGCTGAAGATTTGATTTTTGGAGACGTTACCAATGGAGCCCGTGGAGACATCGGGATGGCTACCGGGATTGCCCGCAAGATGGTTTGCGAATGGGGCATGAGCGAGAAGCTCGGGATGGTGGATTACGGCGAAGGCGAGGAGCATGTGTTCCTGGCTCGCGACATCAGCCGCTCGAGGAATTTCAGCGAATCGACCGCGCGGGAGATTGATTCGGAAGTGAAGAAGCTCTGTGACGATGCTTACAGCCGTGCGAAGGAGCTCATTACCAAGAACCGCGACAAACTGGAGATCATTGCGAAGGCGCTTCTGGAGTTTGAAACCCTCGATGGAGCGCAGGTGCGTGACATCGTTGAGAACGGCTCCATGCAGAATCCGCCGCCGCCGCCGACTGGGAATGCAAAGCAAAATGCCGAGCCAACGTCTCAGCCAAAGACCCCGGAAACTCCAAGTCAGGAGATTGATTTTCCTCCGGGTCTAAGCGGCGCTCCAGCGTAGGGATACGAAAGAGTAAGGACGAAGGTTAAAAGCCAGGAATTGATGCGATGAGCGCCGAGCACTGTGGCTCGGGCGTCTCGCCCGAAGCTGGAAACAAAGGAGACAACGCGTGAGTGAAGTAATGCTGCTGTCAGGAGATTGAAGTGTAGGGAACTTCGGGCGAGACGCCCGAACTACGGCTGGAAAGTTTTGCCTGGAGTGCGTAGAAACTGGGCATGAGCGTATCTATTTCTAAAAAGCCCGTTGTTTTGATCATCCGTGATGGCTGGGGTGTGAACCCTGGCGGAAAGGCTAAGGCGGTGGAAAATGGGGACGCGACGCTTCTCTCAAAGACGCCGTTTCATGATCACCTCTATGCGACCTATCCGCAGGCGCGACTTTCCGCGAGTGGAATGGATGTAGGTCTGCCGGCTGGTCAGATGGGCAACAGTGAGGTTGGGCATCTCAATCTCGGAGCGGGACGGATCGTTTATCAGGATCTCACGCGGATCAATAAGTCGATTGCGGATGGAGAGTTTGCGGGCAGCCCGGTTTTGCAAGAGGCGTTTGCGAAAGCGAAGGGCTCGCGGATCCATTTACTAGGACTGATCTCGGATGGCGGCGTGCATTCCCATCAGGAGCATCTCATTGCGCTTTGTAATGCGGCGAAAGCAAGCGGTGTGGAGGATATCATGATTCATGCGATTACCGACGGACGTGATACTTCGCCAGCCGGCGGCTCGGATTATCTCGCCACGGTGGAGAAAGGGATTGCAGCTAGCGGTGCGAAGATCGCGACAGTGATCGGACGTTACTTTGCGATGGACCGGGATAAGCGCTGGGATCGGAACAAGCTCGCGTGGGATGCCATTGTCCTGGGGCGTGGAAAACAGGAGATCGTTTCTCCCTCCGCTGCTGTGAGGGAGGCTTATAAACAGGAGGCGCGAGGTGATGAATTTTTACCCCCGCTGATTTTCTCCCATCCCGATGAGCAGCGCATCCGGGATGGCGATGTCGTCCTGTGGTTTAACTTCCGCAGCGACCGGGCGCGTCAGCTGAGCGATGCGTTTCTGCTGCCTGGTTTCGATGGCTTCGACCGTGAAGTGACGCCCAAAGTGCATTACGTGACATTTACCAACTACGATAAAACGTATGATTGCTCCGTGGTGTTTGCTCCGCAAAGCCTGGCGATGATTCTGGGCGAGACGGTGAGCAAGGCTGGACGCACGCAACTTCGCATTGCCGAGACGGAGAAGTATCCGCACGTGACGTTCTTTTTTAACGGAGGGGTGGAGACGCCCTATCCCGGTGAAGATCGAATCATCGTTCCATCTCCAAAAGATGTCGCGACTTACGATCTGAAACCCGAGATGAGCGCCCCTGAGGTAACGCGTTGTGTGGTCGAAGCACTGCCGGATTACGACATGGTGATCCTGAATTTTGCGAACCCGGACATGGTGGGTCATACGGGAGTGGTGGAAGCCGGGATCAAGTCGGTAGAAACGATTGATGACTGCGTGAGGCAGGTCGTGGAAAAGACGCTGAGTCTGGGTGGTCAGTTACTCATAACAGCCGATCACGGAAACTGTGAGCAGATGCGAAACCCGGACGGATCTCCGAATACAGCGCACACCACGAATCTTGTGCATTTCCTCTACGTCGCGAATGAACACGAAAGCGTGACTTTGGAAAATGGCATCCTAGCTGATGTCGCGCCGAGCCTGCTGGCGTTGCTGGGCGTGGCGCAGCCGCCTGAGATGACTGGTCGCTCGCTGGTGAAAAAGCCGGTGCTGGCGTAGAGCAGAGGGCTTGTGAGGCCTATAGGACTTATACGACGTATAGGCCCTATGTCTTTACCCAGCTTAGTGGATAAAGTGTGAAAAACTGTATTCATCTACTTGTTGGTGTGGCGCTCTGTTTAGCGAAGCTCCCACCTATCTCCTAACCAAACATAGCGTTCTCCAAAAACTAATTGGACGCCACTTTTGGGATCCGTTTTCAGAGGACGAATCTCTCTCCACGAACCATTAAGTTTGATATAGTCTTTGCCGCCTTCGCTTTTACAATCTGCTACGCCATCCAAATTGTAATCCCATTGGGAATCCGCAAAGTTCCCGTTTTCACGAGCATTCGCGCAAAGTGGACACCACGATGGAAAGCTACGGGGCATAACCTTCAGGAGGCGTTTGCCATCATAATAGTTGCTCCACCAGGACATGGGTTGCTTTTGTAAATTTAGCGGCGACTTACCGGGGTCAGATGGGTGAACACTTTCGGATATGAGGTGATCCTCGAAGGACAGCTCTATCCTATCCTATTGCGACTGCGTTGAGGTGCATGTTGCAATAGTTGATGAATGACTAAAAGCGTCAGTCCGATGCCGATGACTGAAAGCCCGATCAATGCGCTAAACTTCAG
>Ga0105047_10001673_pt1 | contig 39765 bp, 40 predicted proteins | sample MAT04_FD_78384 | JGI IMG/M metagenome (GOLD analysis project Ga0105047, IMG submission 78384) | Freshwater microbial communities from Lake Fryxell liftoff mats and glacier meltwater in Antarctica - MAT-04 (megahit assembly) | ecosystem: Environmental > Aquatic > Freshwater > Ice > Liftoff...
AATCGCCTGCACGCCGAGACCGAGTTCGTCGGCGCGACCGCGGCGCACAATGGGCCGGACCAGGTGGTCCTCGGCGGGCACACCCCATGACGCCACCAACGCCTTCAATGGGTCGAGGTGCGCGCTGTCGAGTGGGCCGCCGGTGGTGGTGGCGATGCGCACTCGCACACCGCGCTCGATCAGCCGCGGTACCGAGGCCACGACCTTGGCGAAGTTCTCCGGCCCGCGAGCCATGTCATTGATGTCGGACAGGTGCGAGTCCAACGAGATCTGCAGCGCAATGTCGGGGTGAGCCAGCTTTGCGGCGCGCTCCAGCCGGTCGCCGACGAAGAGCGTGCCGTTGTTGAGCAGCACCAGCGGCAGGAACTTCACCATCTCCAACACAGCCTCGGGCAGCCACGGCAGTAGGAACGGCTCGCCGCCGGTGATACCCAGGGCGGTGAAGCCAAGGTCCTTGGACTGCTCGGCAACAGCGATCATTTGTTCTGCGGTGAGTTCGCGGCGGTCGCTGCGCGGTGACGACTCGGTGAGGCAGTACGAGCAGGCGAGGTTGCAGTGGTAGTTCGAGTAGAGCCAGACGCGGCCGGGCAAAACACCATCGCGAACAGCATCTGCAATCCGTCCTTGCGCAACTTGGGTGTCGGTATCGGTCATGACATTCCTTCCGCGGTCAGCCGTTCCAGAACATCTGATGAAGTGGGAAGCTGGAAGCCTGTTGCGAAGCGGTTGAGAAACATGGTGGCGCCCACCGTGACTGAGATTTCAACGAGGTCGTGTTCGCCCCAGTGCGCCCGGGCTTCAGTCCACACGTCATCGGGAATCGGCCCGGTCGCGCCAGCGAGCGCATCGATCCAACCGATGAGTGCCCGCTCCTTCACAGAGGGAAAACCCTCCTCCAACGGCAACTCGCCACGCAGCGCTCGCACCTCATCGGGGGAGAGACCGACGTCCAGCGACACAGTGGTGTGTGCATGGATGCAGTAGGTGCAACCCTGCAGTGCCGAGGTCCGCAAGATCGCAAACTCCTTGGCACGTACCCCGATTGCGCCAGCGCTGAGGGCTGGCCCGATGAAACCCAGCGCAGGCCCGAGAAGTTCGGGCACTGTGGCCAGTGCTGCGACGATCGGGCCAGGGTCGCCGCCCGCGAAGTAGGGCTGTGCTGACAGCGGCGCCGTTGCGGCGTCGAGAAGTTCCACACGTGACATGCGCACATCATCGCCCGAATCTGTTGGTCGGAGTGCCGTCGTGGCGGGAATTTCGTGATTGTTTCTCTGACGGAGGCGTCGTGCTGGGTACTCTCGTCAACGTGAGCAGCGAACGTGAGCATTGGGAATCGGTGTGGACGGAGAAGTCGTTCGACGAGGTGAGCTGGCACCAAACCGACGCCAGCGTTTGAAGCGAACTGGTGCGCCGAGTGTCGGTGCCCACGAGCAGAGTTGCCGTCATGGGCGCGGGTGCATCTGCGCTGGTGCTCGATCTGGTGCAGCGCGGCTACCAGTCCCTCGATGCCGTCGACCTGTCGTCGTCTGCTCTCGATCAACTGGCAGTGCTACTCCGTAAGGATGCTGAGAAGGTTCGCTATGTCTGCGCCGACGTGCGCGAGGTCCGTTTTGATGGTCCCATCGACGTCTGGCATGACCGGGCGACGTTCCATTTCCTGACCGCCCCCGACGACCAGGCGATGTACGTGCAGCGGGTTCGGGAGGCCGTGCCAGCCGGCGGCCACGTCGTTGTTGCCACCTTCGGCGAGGCTGGCCCTGAGCAGTGCAGCGGTTTGCCCGTTGTTCGTCACTCTGTGGGCGCGCTGTGCGACCTGTTCGGCGAATCGTTCGAGTTGCTCGACTCATTCGAGCGCGAGCACACGACGCCGTGGGGTTCTCCACAGGCGTTCACCCATGCGCTGCTGCGCCGCCGCTAACGGCCGCGCAAGAGTTTCTCGAATGTTTCGCCGACCCTCGTCGGTCCTTTCCGACCACTGGCGTATTCTCGGTGAACCAACTGAAGAGGAGCATCCCCCATGCAGCCAATCTCACGCCGGTCCCTGTTCGCCATGGCCGCGGTCGCGACACCGCTTGCCTTCCTCGCCGCCTGCGGTGATGACAAGAAGGACGGCGCCAGCGGCTCGACGCCGGGCGATACGACACCTGGTGATACGACTACAGGCGGCTCTGCGCCCGCCGCAGGTGCGCTGACGGGCACGGTCAACTTCCTCAACTTCACCGGCTGGGCGGGGCCCACCACCTATGCCGATTTCGCCGCCGCATTCCCAGGTGCGACCGTGAACGAGATTGCGTTCGCCTCGAACGACGACACGATCAGCAAGGCAAAGGATCGCGCCGGCGACATCGACGTGGTGCTGGTGGACGGCACCACGTTCCCGCGACTGACAGCCCTTGGCGTGTTGGCGGAACTGGGTGACGTGCCCAACATGTCGTTGGTCGCCGACCAATACAAGGGCAACAGCTGGGACCCGACGAACGCCAGCTTCGCCCCCACCGACCACGGCCGCACGGGCATCATCTACCGCAAGGATCTGGTGACCACGCCCCCGACCTCGTGGGCGGAGTTCTTCGAGATGGCGCCGGAGTACTCGGGCAAGGTCGCCATGCTCGACTACCAGGGCAGCGTGATGGACAACGTGTTGGTCATGCTTGGCAAGCCGGTGGGTTCCACCGATGAAGCAGACCTTGCTGCGGTCCTCGACGTATTGACCACGGTCAAGCCACACCTGCTGGCCATCTCCACCGAGGTTGGCAAGGCAGTCGCCGCCGGCGACTCAGTGATGGCGATGTGCGATGCCTACGACGCACAGTTGGCGCTCACCACCAACCCCGACGTCGTGTTCGTTGACCCGAGCGAGGGTCAGGTCGGTTATCTCGAGGGCCTCGCCATTCTTGACGGGCCGCGCAACGCGTTGGCCGGCGCCTTCGTCAACTTCTTCCTCGAGCAGGCCAACTACGCGGCCTTCATCAACAACGTTGCCTCGCCGTATGTGCAGCCGGACAACCCCGGCATCGACGCGGCGCTGAAGGCATCGCCAGTGATCAACCCTTCCGCCGGGGTCGTTGCCAAGCTGCAGTATCACGTGTTCCTCGGCGAGGACCAGCCGAAGTTCGACGCCGTGTGGGACGCGTTCAAGGCGGCGTGACCAACCGCGGCAATCGTCCGCACGATGCCACGCGTGTGAAGTTGGGGCCGTTGGTGGTTCCCGACTGGCTGTTGGTGGTGATCGTCTGCCTGATCCCGGTCGGGTACATGGTGACGCGCTCGTTCGGACGCGCCAACCCCATCACGCTCGACATCGAGTTGATCGGCACTCTCGATCCGTATCGAACGTTGTTGTCCGGTATCTACCGGCCTGTCCTCGTGCGCTCCCTAGGGCTGGCAGCGGTCACAGTGACGATGTGCCTGTTGATCGGCACACCGGCGGCGCTCGCCCTCAGCCGTCTCAGGGGGCGGTCGCGTACCCGGGCACTCGTGGCGGTGATGCTGCCGTCGTTCGTCAGCTTCACCGTGCGAATCTTCGCGTGGCAGGGTGTGCTGGCAACGGGTGGCCCGATCGAATCCTTGACCGGTGCACAGTTGCTGTACCGCCCACCGGCAGTGCTCTTGGGCATGATCACTGCCTACGTTCCGCTGTTCATCCTGCCTGCGTACGTGGCGCTTGCGCGAGTACCTCGCTCGATGATCGAAGCAAGCGCCGACCTCGGCGCCCGGCACTGGCGCCAACTGGGCACCATCGTGCTGCCACTGGCGCTACCAGGTCTTGTCACCGGCGCGGTGATAGTGGGAGTGCTGTCGCTGGGTGAGTTCATCGTGCCGACGGTGCTCGGTGGTGGCAAGGTGCTGCTACTGGGAAACATCTTGGCCGAGCGCGGTGCCGGCCGCGATCAGCCTTTGGGGGGCGCGATCACGGTCTTCATGCTGTTGACCTTCGCCGCCGGCGGCGTGGTCGTCGCAATCTTCCGGCGGCGGGCGGCGCGTCATGCGTGAACGTGGTCGGGTCGCCAAGGCGGTGCTGGCCGGCGTGGTGCTGGTGCTCTACGCGCCGCTCGTATTCCTGGTGGTGGCCAGCGTCAACAAGAACCCCGTCTCCACTGACTGGCAGGGCTTCACCACCCAGTGGTACCGCAAGGCGTTCGACGATGCGAGCTTGCGTCGTTCCGTCGGTGTCAGCGTTCGTCTTGCCGTGCTCGCATCTCTGGGCGCAGTCGTCGTTGGTACTGTCGCCGCCATTGCGGCTCGCCGATCGCGCTTGCTGGGCAAGGTCAATGCGCTGTTCGCCACGCTGCGCGTCGCGACGCCTGAGATCATCATTGCCACCGGGCTGGCCGCAATGGTGCCGGTCGTGGGTTTCGCGTTCGGGTTCCGACCGATGTTGGTGGCGCACGTGGCGTATCTGTCCGCCTACGTGCTGCTCATCGTCGGTGCACGAGCGGCTGGCTCCGACAAGAACCTGGAGGAGGCCGCGCTCGACCTTGGCGCATCGAAGTGGCAGGTGCTGCGCGACATCGTGCTGCCCGACCTGCGCCCGGCGATCATCTCGTCTGCGCTGTTGGCCTTCGCATTTTCGTTCGATGACGTCGCGCTGTCGCTTGCACTGCGCGGCCCGAACGACACCACGGTGCCGATCTACATCTACTCCGCCGTGCAACGACGCGTCACCCCGTCGATTCACGCCGTCGGGGCTCTTATCATCGCCGTCGGAGTCGCCACCTTCGCGGCCGCCATGCTCATCCATCGAGCGATCGCCAGCGGCGAGGCGAGAGCCGCATGAGCGAGGCTGCACGTCGTTACCGGGGTGAAGTCCGGCCGTAGAAGCCCTGGCGTTCGGCATCGCTGAACAAGACGTCAGGTTGCTCGAAGTACGAGAACACCGCCACCACCCGGTCGCGCTCGCCGGCGATTTCGGTGACCCTGTGCGCGGTGTGGCGGCCGGCGAAGACGGTGAGGGTGCCTGGCTCGATGTCATGGCGTTGGACCATTGGGTCGCCGCCTTCGATCAGCTGTGCAACGCCGTCGTAGTTCGGATAATCGGCGGTGCGAAGCCCGGAGCGGAACTCGAAGTTGCCGCCGGCTGTGGGGCGTTGCAACAGCAGGGTGGTGGTGAACTCCGAGCGATCGAAGTGCCAATTCAGAGTCTCGCCTGCCCGATAGGACATCACGTTCACGCGAGCAAGGGCGTCATCCATCGTGTGCAGCGCATCGACCTCGATCACCTCGGCAATGAACCGCCGTAGCGGTGCCCATTGGTAGATCGCCAGAAGAGCTGAGCCCGTCAATTGATCAGCGCACACGGTGCGGTTCGCAGTCTCCACCGTGCGCAGTGCTGGGTGGTCTGGCGCCAGGCCCTCGACGCTTGGAAGAAAGTAGATGTTGTGTGTGCGGCGATGTTCGAAGCTGTGCTGCTCGATCAGCGGCCGGACAGTCGCCAGCGACTCCGCGACTCCGCGAGGTCGGAGAAAGCCGACAAGGTCGAACATGCCACGGCGGTGAAGTTCGTGGCGAGAGCGTGCCGCCAGCGCTCGATAGGCAGGAGATGCCGGCTCCGACAGTGGAAAGGCCTCGAGGTTGACGGCTTCGACGATGACTGGCGAAACGAAATCGTCAGACATGGTCGCGGGGGATTGTCCGAAGGAAGTGTCGCTCGGCGAACAGCTCGTCGCCGTCGAACGCTGCCAGGCGTGCAGTCACGATGAACGAGGTCTCGTCGCACGACATCGCTAGGTCCGACTCCACGCGCACGTTCCACTCATCGCGCCGGTACGTGGCCCGACACTCAACCGTCGCCCTCGCCTGTAGCGGTTCGTCGTCCACGATCGACGACGACCGCACACGGGTGAACGACTGCTCGGTACCGATGTCGTCGATCACGTAAACCCCATCGTCACGCGAGGCGACGAAGTCGGTTCGACGCTCGCCGAGGTCGCGCACGATGTGACGCGTCTCGGAACCCTCGCGCACGACAGTGACAGAACCGTGAGCCGCATCTTGCGGCGGACCGAACAGGTCTGCCCGAGACGCCACGATGTGTGCATGGGCAGGCAAGTCGATGCGTGATGCGTGCTCGTACACCGTCACGGTTGCCCGTAGTGGTGACGGCCAGATCATCGGCCAGTAGCTGGTGGACACCGAGAGCCGAAGCCGCTGACCGACGGCCACCGTTTGGGCGATGGCTTTCATCTCCACGACAACGTCGTATTGCTCGCCGGGCACCAGGGCGGTTGGCGTTTCATGGCTATTGCGGTGGCACAGGTTGAGCACGCCGCAGCTCAGGCGCTCAGAGGTGCCATCGGTGTGCACGGCGTTGAGTCGCACAGCCACCAGCGCTTGGGCCATGTCGCTGCTGATTCGTAGGCGGACGACAGGTCGCCCTGCCAGGTGCATCGGTTCTGTCAACACTGCGCTGTCGTAGGTCAGCGAACCGGAATCGTCGGCACGCTGGTCGAGCGCGAGCTCGGGGGCGATCTTGCCCAGTCCGTACGCGCACCATTGGCCGGCTGCCAGGCCGACAGTTTGCGGTGAGCAGATGAAGGTGGTCGTTTCCGTGGTTGCGGGTGACTCGAGCAGCGTGCTCGGCCCGAGGTGCATGGTGCGTGCACAGTCGGCGGACCAGTCGTCGAACTGAATCCAGCTGCCGCGTCGCTGGGGAATGTGACCCTCCGGCAGGTGCGACTCCTGCAGCCACATCCGCATTGCTGGATCGTTCTCGACACCGGTGTCTCGGTCGCGGAGCCATCGGTCCCACCAGCGCGTCGCCTCCTGCAGGAAACCGATTGCTGGGCCGGGCACACCGTCCTGCGGGTACTTGTGGCCCCATGGCCCGACGATGCCCTTGCACGGCACCTGCAGATGCTCGACCAGCTCGAACACCGCCGCCGTGTAGCCGTCGGCCCAGCCGCTCACCGCCAGTACAGGTACCTCGATGGCCGACCAGTCCTCGATCACCGAGCCGTGCTTCCAGAAGGCATCGCGGCGCTGGTGCTCCAGCCAGTCGGCCGGCGCCAACTGTGCATTGTCGATGCGATTCCGCCACATTTCGCGCCCACGATCGCGGCCCACGATCGCGGGGTCGGGCGGGAAGCCGTTCATGGTGAAGAAGTAGCCGCCCCACTCCATGTTCTCCTCGTTGAGGCAGCCGCCCGTGTAGTGCACGTCGCCGTGGTAGCGGTCGACTGTCGAGCACAGCGAGATCACCGCCTTCAGCGCCGGCGGCCGACGAGCAGCGATTTGCAGCCCATTGAAACCGCCCCACGAAATTCCGATCATGCCCACCGCACCCGAGGACCACGGCTGGGCTGCCAACCACTCGATTACCTCGACGCCGTCGTCCTGTTCGCGTTGTACGTATTCGTCCTCCACCAACCCGTCGGAGTCGCCCATGCCCGCAATATCGACTCGGGCACAGGCGAAACCCTCGGCAGCGAACCAGCGATGCATGGCTTCGTCACCCAGGCGCGTTCCGTCGCGTCGGCGGTACGGGATGTACTCCAAGATCACCGGTGCCGGCTGCGTACGTGCGGTGCGGGGCAGGAACAGTCGCACTGCCAATCGCCTGCCGTCGCGAAGCGGAATCCATTCTGTCTCGATCTCTTCGATCAGGTGCAGGAGGTCTCGATGAGTAGCGATATCGCTATGTTACGCGAACGCTGCCAAGCGTGCCCCGGCGCGGCCCGAGTAGCTTTCGACCATGACGATGTCTGCGAGCAATGCCGATCGTGTGGTGCGTGAGTCTCTCGTTTTCACGTTGCGATTCGGTGATGCGCACCAGACATTTGACGACGCGGTCGGCGACTTTCCGATGGAGGCGATCAACGTTCGCCCACCCAACGTCGGCTACACCTTCTGGCATCTGATCGAGCACGTTCGCTTCTGCCAGCACGACATGCTCGAGTACCTGCTGGGTCCGGTGTACGAGCCCGTCACCTTCCCCGACGACTATTGGCCCCCCACATCCGCAGTGGCCAGCGAACAGCAGTGGCACGACACGCTGACCTCCTACCGTCGCGACCTTGACCGCGTGGAGACATTCGTGCGCGACGAGGGCCTCGACCTCTACACGGCTGCCGCAAATGCGTGGGAAGCAGCGCACACGCCACTTCGAACTGTGTTGGTCATGGCCGACCACGCCGCCTACCACGGTGGCGAGCTGGGCATCTTGCGCCAGGTGATGGGCCTCTGGACGCCCGACCGCATCGACCACTTCACCGTTGATGCCAGCGTGACCCAGAACGCCCCGCCAGAAGTGCCCTTGTGAACATCTGGCGGCCGTGGGTGCTCGTGTGCGCGGTTGCGGTGGTTGGCTGCTCAGGGGGCGACGCCGCACCTGCGACGGCAGGGTGCCCGCCCAGCCCGTTTCACCACACGCCACCGTTGGTGATCGCACATGCCGGTGGCGAGGCCTTGGCGCCAGCGAACAGCGTGCTGGCGATGCAACGCTCGATGGCGGCGGGCGCCGACCTGCTTGACGCGGACCTGTGGATGACCTCCGACGGGGTGGTGGTGGCACATCACGATCGAAGCATCGCAATCGACACCGACGGCACCGGCAACATTGACGACCTCACATGGGCGCAACTGGAGAAGGCTGATCTTCGCGCCGGCTGGACGGGTGAGGCAATCGATGAGCCGGTCCGCATTGCCTCGCTCGAACAGATTCTGACCGCGTTTCCTGACGTGACGATCTCGCTGGAGATCAAGCAGAGTGTGCCCTCGATGGCCAAGCCCCTGTGTGATGTGCTGCGTCGGCTCGATGCCGTCGAGCGGGCGTATCTCAGCGCCAACAATGATGACGATGTGTACGCCGCGCAGGCCGAGTGCCCTGGCTCGTTGGTGATCACGACGACCTACCGCGATGTCGCCGTGATGCGCCGCGTGCGCGAGACCGACGAAGCGTGGTGTGCTCCGGCGCCGATTGGTCAGCCGCCCTACAACGAGGAGCTGCTCGACCCCGAGAACGTCGCCTGGTCGCACGACCACGGCATGGCCATCTTCACCTGGACCATCGACGACCCTGCAACGCTGCTCGGCTTGGCGCAGGCGGGTGTCGACGCGGTGTACACACGCCGACCCGATATCGCCCGCCGAGTTTTCGACGAGTACGTCGCCGCCGATCCCTAGCCCAACAAGTCGTCGACGACGCCCAACCACAGGTCCGTGGTGAGCGTCAGTGACTCGACGTCGATGCGTTCGTCGTGCCCGTGGAAGCGCGAGATCATGTCTTCGTAGGTCACGTTGGCGCTGAACAAACCGGTGCCGTAGGCGACTGTGCCGCGAGCGCGGAAGAACCGCGCGTCGGTGGCACCGATCTCCAGTTGCGGCAAGAGCGTGGCACCCGCATACGCAGCTTGCGCCCGCTGGCCCAGCGCGTCCCACATCGGGTTGTCGAAGGTGGAGGCTGTGGATTGGTCGTCGATCAGGCGGCCGATCTGCACGCGATCCGCAAGGTCGCCGAGGGCCTCGCGAAGAGCGGCATCAACTTCGTCGCCGGTGACGCCGGGCAGCGTGCGTATGTCGACGTCGAGCTCGACGGTGTCAGGGATGACGTTGCTCTTGACTCCACCGTGCACGACGTTGGGCGAGAACGTGGTGTGGCTGCAGGCGTGCAACATCGTGGCGGTGCCCTGGTCAGGCAATCCCTGCAGCGCGGCGTACACCTCCGTCGGGTCGAGCAGCTGCCGGGTCAAGTGGGGCTCGAATTCGTACGCCTCGACTGTCGCGCGCCAGACGTCATCGAGCCCCGCCTGCGGCCGGTAGGCGCTGATGCGGCGGACGATCTCTGCTGCGGTGATGATTGCGTTGTCAGCGCCGAAGGGCATCGATCCGTGGCCGGGACTACCGCTGATGTGCAGCCGTCGCCAGGCGATTCCCTTCTCCGCAACCGTGATGGTGATCTTGCGGGTGCCATCCGACGAGGGCATGGCCACGCCCGCCAATTCGGTGAGCAGGTAGTCGCACCCGATCGCATCCCAGTGATGGTCGACCATCCACTTGGCACCCCACGTGCCGCCGGCCTCCTCGTCGGGTACGGCGAAGTAGATCAGCGTGCCCTTCGGGCGAAAGCCGCGCTGCGCAAGGTCGCGAAACGCGACGGCTTGTGTGGCGGTTTGGTACAGCATGTCCAGTGCGCCTCGACCCCAGACTTCGCCGTCGATCAGTTCGCCACCGAACGGATCGCGGCTCCACCCATCACGGTTCACCGGCACGACGTCGGTGTGCCCCATCAGGCACACCGACGGGGCCGTCGGGTCGGTGCCCTCCATGCGCGCGACCAGCGACGTGCGGCCAGGCCGCGACTCATAGGTGGCCAGCTCGACGCCGGGCCCCTCGAGGTACGCGCGCAGCAAGCCGACGTTGCGCACTTCACCGCCCGAGTCGGGAGTGCCGTCGTTGACACACTCCGTGCGAATCAATGCTTGCAACAACTCGGTGGCGGCACCGGTGAGGTCAGTCGTCATGGTGCGAAAGTAGCCGACCTGATTTCACGGTCCGCCTGCAGGCTTCTGTTCGCGCGGTCAGCTGGCGAGGGCGGCGCCGAGCACTTCTTGGAATCTGGGCCAGCAGGTCTCGATCCAGGCGGGGTCGTCGTCGGCGAAGGCGGCTCGTACCTGGGCGCGCACGGCGGCCGCCTCGGGTGCGGTTGGGTCGCCGTAGCCGTGCAGCCAGGCGTCGGCGCGCAGCGATTGCAGCACGCTGACACCGTCGACTGTGCCGTACTCGATGCAGATCGGCGTGACCTCGGCGTGGGGTGCCAGTTGAGCGGCCGCGTTCAGCCAGTCGCCGGCAACGATGGTCGAGACGCTGTCGCCCGACATCATCGAGATCGAGTCAGGCCACAGTGCCGCCGCCCGATCGAACAACGGGTGTCCGGGCATCGCGCTCGCGATCAGCTCTCCATGCCCCCATGGGCCGAGGCCGGTATGGAGGTCGATGATGATGACGCGCTGTGCGGCACCGAGATTGGTGGTGCACCACTCACGCAGCCAGCGGTGTGACCAGACAGGCCCGGTACCGCCGTAGAAGACACCCTTGGGGTGCGCGTACTGACCGCCGCTGACGACCGCCTGCATCTTCGGGAAACCCCACTCGCCGACCAGCGCGAGCAGTGCTTCCAGCGTGCGTTGCTGCTCGTCGGCCGTCCATTCGGCTGGTACGACGTCGGCCGCGATGCCGTCGTATTCGACGTTGTGGGGTGGCGGCTGCGACCAGTCGACGAAGTTGCGATTCAGGTCGACGTTGTCCTCGTTGACGCGTCGCACCCAGGCCATGCCGAACGGGTTGAACGCGTGCACGTTCACCACGCGAGTATCGGCGGGTCGTTGGTGGGCGAAGTGGCTGAGCCAATGGGTCTGCAGCGCGGACCCGCAGTAGCCCTCCACGCCGTGGGTCGCCGAAACGATCATCACGACGGTGGCTGCGTCGACCTGGCCCAACTCGGCGACGTCGATGCCCAACGACTCGCCTTCGGGACCTGTGAGCGGATGCTCGAACCTGTCGACCACCGCACCAGCAGACTCGGCCGCGGCAAGAAAGGCCGCCCGTGCCAGCGGATAGGAAGTACTCAATGTCACGCTCGGGGTCATTGCAACAGCTTCGCGCGTCAGAGGTCATTTTGCTGATGTCGGTCGTTGCGTCATATGGCGGCTACGACCCGCACGTCGTAGGCGCTCATCGCTCGATCCTTGGTGACGAACTCGAGGTTCTCGGAGATTGCCTGTGCAACGAGCATTCGATCAAACGGGTCGGTGTGGTGCAATGGAAGTGCGCCCGCCACTTCCGCGTGGCGAAACGTGACGTCGAGGGGGTCGAAGCCCCGGTCGACACAGAGCGCTGCGAACCCTTCCGGAGCGTCCAACTTCCCGAGTGCTCGCTTGACTTCCACCTCCCACACCGAAATGGCCGACACCATGACTGTGTTGCGCGGTTCGGTGACCGCGCTGCGAACCTCGGGCTTGAGGAGCTGAGGAGACGCGAACACCCAGAGCGCCACGTGCGTGTCCAGAAGCAACTGCCTCATGGCTTCTGGCCTGCAAATGCTGCAGCCACGTCGTCGGGCAGATCGTCGAAGTCGTCATGGATGGTGACCTGTCCCTCCCAACCGCCCAACACCCGGGCGGCGATCACTGGACGGAAAGGCACCAGTTTCGCAACGGGCACGTTGTGGCGCCGGATGACGACCTCCTCGCCGGTCGCCTCGACCTTCGCAATGAGTTGTGAGAGGTGCGTCTTTGCCGCGTAGATACTGACAGCCATCAAAAAGTGTAGTCAGACCTGATCAGATTCAGTACTTCCCACTCGCGTCGAGTGGGAATCAGGCGGGGGTCAAGGCGGTTGGATGGATTTGTGACAAATGACGTGCAATCGCTTCCCGAGGCCGATCTTCCCGAGGCCGTTGTCTATTGGCGGCCGGGGTGTCCGTTTTGTTCCATGCTGCGCGCCGGGTTGCGACGCAAGGGCATTCCCTACCGCGAGGTCAACATCTGGGAAGACCCAGAGGCTGCTGCCTTCGTTCGATCTGTGGCGCGTGGCAACGAGACCGTGCCCACGGTGACGGTTGGCTCGGTCTCCTTGGTCAATCCGTCTGCCGGTGAGGTCGCCAAGCTGCTGGCTGCCGCCGGTAACTGAGCCGTCTCGGCTACTTCGGAGCGAGCGGTGGGCCGAGGATTTCCGCTCCGTACGGCCCGATCGCGCCGACGAGGCGGGCGATGTCGGGTTCGGCCGGCGGCGGGATCGTCCTGGTCGGCGCTGGATCGCTGGCATCGACGTGGTACTGCTCGAAGCCGGGTGGGGTGACGAACTCGAGGAATCGAGCCTGGTCGCTGTCGACCCGGAACGTGTGCGGGATGTCGCGAGGCAGCCAGACAAAGTCGCCCGCGCCGACGACCCGTTGCTCGCCGCCGATGTCGACGGTGAGCTCGCCGTCGATGACGAAGAGCGCCGTGCCCTCGCGCCGATGGACGTGCCGTGGTGGTGAGAACCCGAGGTTGGCGCGCTGGTCCAACACTGCGAGCTTGCCGTCGGTGTCTGCGCCGCCGGCGACAATGGTGAGCAACGTCCCACGAACCACCGGTCTCGTTCGGAGACTTCTTCAGATGTGATCACGCCATCAACCTTTCTGTAGTGTCACTCTAAATATATATCGCTACGATGCTGACGTGCGAGGCCTCCCCGCTACTGACGGACGCCACGAGCGTTCGCGATCGACGAGACGCAAGATCGTGGTCGCCGCCATCGAATTGTTCGTCGCCAACGGATATGGCACGACCTCGATCGCGGCGGTGGCGAAGCACGCCGGCGTCGCCGTCCAGACCGTGTACGCGACGTTCGGTAACAAGCCGACCATCCTTGCCGCCGCGCTGGACCAAACGATCGCCGGCGACGATGCTGCCGTCGACGTCAACGCACGCGAGTGGATGCGCGACGTGCTCCATGCCGCCACCGCCGTCGACCGCCTCGACGCGTACGCCGCAGGAGTACGCCGAATCATGACCGGCGCTGGTGACATGTTCATGGTCGTGGCGAGCGCGGCGGCCGTCGACGCGGAAGTCGTCCAGCTGGCCGCAACGACGGAGGCCCGCCGCCGGATCGGAGCGACCTCGGTGATCAACGCCGTGCTCGAGGTGGGCAGTCTGCGTGATGGACTCGATGCTGAACGTGCCGTAGACCTCCTTGCGCTGTTCAACAGTCCCGCAACGTTCCACCAACTGGTGCGTGCCAGCAACTGGAGTCTCGACGAGTATCAGGACTGGCTCGCCGGCACCCTGGAACGCGAACTGCTTGCGCCTCGGAGATGATGGTGAGCGCTAGCCGCGCAGCAGGTCTTTGGCGATGGCGATGATCTGGATCTCGTCGGTGCCGGCGTAGATCTGCAGCACCTTGGCGTCACGCGCCAGTTGCTCCACTCGGAACTCGCTCATGTAGCCGTTGCCGCCGAACAACTGCACCGCTTCCATCGCCACTTCGCTGGCGGCGCGAGCGCTGTACAGCTTCATCGCTGAGGCCTCGGCCAGCGACATGCCGTGGCCAGCCGCACCCATCTCCATCACCCGGAACACCAGGTTCTGCACGTTCATCCGCGCAACTTCCATGCGCGCCAGTTTGTCCTGGATCAGCTGGAACTCGCCGATCGGCTTGCCGAACTGCACACGGTCCTTCGCGTACTTCACGCTCAGCTCCAGGCATTCCTCGATGATGCCCAGCGCCATCGCGGCGACGCCGCTGCGCTCTTGCATGAACGTCGCTTTGGCGCCATCGCGTCCACCCTTCGACTGGTCTTCGGACTCACCGATCAAACGGTCGCGGCCGACGCGCACGTCGTCGAGGAACAGCTCGCCGGTGGGAGAGCTGTGCATGCCCATCTTGCGCAGTGGCTTGCTCTGCACGAAGCCCGGCATGCCGCGCTCGAGCACGAACGACAGCACCTTGCGCTCCGACGGCGGGTTGCCTTCGTCGAGCTTGCAGATGAACACGGTCGTGTCGGCATATGGGCCGTTGGTGATGAACGTCTTGCTGCCATTCAGGATGTAGTCGTCGCCGTCGCGACGGGCCGTGCTCTTCATCGAGCCGAAGGCGTCGCTACCCGAGCCGGGCTCGGTGATTGCCCACGCTCCCACCTTGTCCATTGTCAGCAGGTCGAGCGCCCACCGCTCCTTCTGGGCAGTGGTGCCCTTTGACATGATGGCTGCCGACGTGAGACCCATGCTGACGCCCATCGCCGTCACCATGCCGGGGCAGACGCGGCACAGCTCGATGATCGGAATCAGGCTGAGGCTGCCCCCATCGCCACCCTTCGATTCCTTCGCAGTAGGCGGTTCGTCGCCGCGAGCGAGCGCCTCTGCCACAAGCTTCTCGCGGCCGATCTGCTTGGCGAAGCGATCTCGCGCCATGGCGTCCATCCCGAACGTCGCAAACAGCTTGCGCAAGATGTCGTACGGCGGAAGGTCACCGTGTTCCAGTTCTTCCACATGCGGGCGCACTTCTTCGTCGACGAAGCGCTTCACCGCGTCGCGAATCATCTGGTGCTCTTCGCTCCACTCGAACATGACTGTGCCTCGCTCTCATCCGCCGCCGCTCGGCGCCAGCGGTGATGGTAGGGAACGAGTGCTGCCCACCACCAACCGAGGTCGGGCCGACCACATTCACGGTGAGTGTTCGAGCGGGCTACGCGAGATCGACGTGCGCGTTGAGCAACAGATGGGTGCCCAGTTCGGCAAGCCCGTCCAGGTCGTGAATGTCGTCGATGAGGGGCACCTCCACCAGGGCAACGTCGTCCGCAAGGTCGCGCAGCCTGTCCATCTCGATTGCCTCGTCGTGTGCGAGGGCCGTCAGGTCGCGGTACAACGCGAACTGGTCGGCCAGCGGCCCAGGTGCCAGGTCGGCTGGTATGTCCTCGCCGTCGATCGACGCAGGGGTCGGATGGACGAGGTTGATGACCATCGCCCGCAGTGGAAAGCCACCGTCACGGAGTGCATCGGCGAGGTGCGCGGCTTCGTCGATTGCTTCGGCGCGGGGGCTGGACACCAGTACGAACGCCGTCGTCTTCGCCCGCAGCAGGGTGGACGCTTCGGCTGCGCGTTGGCGCAGACCGGCCTCCATTCCAGAGAGCGAACGGAAGAACTCGATGATGTCCTCGACCACCTTCGGCCCAGCCAGCTTGCGGACCACCCACAGGAATGTCGCCGACCCGGCGTTCGTCACGCGGGCGAAGGAGCGGCCAGGGGCGGCGATGATGCGATAGATCGGGTGGCTGAAGAACGTGACCAGCCGATCGGGGGCGCCCAGAAGATCGATGGCATGGCGAGACGGCGGCGTGTCGATCACGATCAGGTCGAACTCGTTGCTGCTCCACAGCTGATGGAGGCGCTCGATGGCCATGTACTCCTGAGCGCCGCCAAGGGAGCCGGCGATGCTGCGGTAGATCGGGTTCGCAAGAATGGTCTGGGCGCGCTTGGCATCGCCGGCGCGGTCCGTGATCAAGCGGTCGAAGGTGGACTCGGCATCCAGCATCAGAGCCCACAGGGAGCCCGTCGGGTGGCTCGTCGCTCCGATCACTTCGCTGGGGTCGTGTGACTTCGCAGACCCGTCGATACCCAACGCATCGGCCAACCGTCGAGCAGGGTCGACGGTGACCACGATGACTCGGCGACCGCTGTTGGCCGCAGCCAATGCGAGCGCGGCTGCGGTGCTGGTCTTGCCGACGCCGCCCGGGCCACACGTGACGACCAGGTCGGCCTCCTGCAGCACGGTCGCGATGTCGACGGTGGTCACTTCGTCACTCCTGCGGGGACGGTCGGCTCAGCTGCAAGTGCCTCGGCCAACACGTCGAGATGCTCCGGCCGCAGGCGGGCAACCGGCAACCGCGGAAGCTGAATACGAGGCAGCGGCAACCGGTCATCCAGTCGTGCGAACTGCTCGAGCTGCATGTCGAGGCGAGCGCGGCCGAAGCGGGCAACGTCGTCGAGCGCGCGCCGCGTGGCAACCGACAGTGTGATCTTCTGCTTGCGCGCTGCTGCGGCGGCCGTCATCGACAACCCAGGGCGGTCGGGCCAGCAGCCGTTCACGACAAGTGGCGCCAGTGCCAAGCTCAGCTCGTCCTCCAGGTCGTAGGCCAACTCGATGACTTCGTTGACCGGCGTCTCTTCTGGCAGCGTGACCATCACACATTGGCTGCGGTGGTGATCGGCCAGGAGTGCGGCGACTTCGTCAGCCTGGTCGCGGACAGGCCCACTGGCGACCGCAGTTTGCAATGCCGAGGCTGAGCGGAGGAACGGCGTTGCGTGGCCGGCCGGCGGGGCATCGACGATGATCAGATCGGCCGACTGCAGACGGTCGAGTTCCTTGATCTTGCCGAGTACCAGCAGGTGTTCCATCCCCGGTGTGGCGCCAGCAATCAGGTCCAGCGAGGCGGCCGACGCGGCGCGGCGCAGGATCCCGCCGAAGCCCTTCAGTTCCAGGTAGTCGCCGAACGCCTGCTTGGGGGTGATGGTGCGCCCGCGAATGCGACCAGCGCCCGAACGATGGGCCTTCGTACGCAGGACCTGTTCATCCGGGCCCAGCGGTGTGCCACCCAAGAGCGGGCCCAGCCCAGACTTGCCATCAACGCTGACCAACAGCACGTCGGCGCCGCCATCTGCAGCCAGCACCGCCAGGGATGCGGCCACCGTGCTGGTGCCGACGCCACCCTTGCCGACCACCATCAATACCCGGGTGCGGCCAAGCCACTCGGGTGTGCTGCGGCCCGGTCCCATAGGGGCAGGGTATCTGGGAGGTTTCGTTGTCGTTTGTGTTGTCGTTTGTGTTGTCGGTCTCACTGCTGGGTGCTCTCACCGGTGTGCCGCTCGTTCGGGGCGGCCGCAGCACCAAGGAGCGATGACACGAAGAACAGCAACAACAGCGTGAAGGGAACCCGCCGCAAACCTGCGGAGCCAGCCATGGCGGTCGCGAGATGTGCGACACCATCTGACGGTGCCCCGAGTCGTGCGGCTCGGTCACAGGACCCAGCGGGTCATCCACTCGACAAGTGCCTCGTCATGGGCCAGGCGGCCCATCGGCGGGCCGTAGGTGCTGCCCTCGTGCGGTGAGCCGGGAAGCGTGAGCACTTCGCTGGGCGTACCCACACCACACAGAACTCGGTGCATCGACCATGCCTGCGCCGATGGACAGCGCTTGTCGTCGGTACCCACCACGAACAGGCATGGTGTGGTGCAGCGGTGCGCCTGCCACAGCGGCGACTGCATGGCGTAGCGCTCGAGTTGTTCGTAGGGCGTGCCGCCGAAATTGGCGGGCATGAAGCGGTAGCCGATGTCGCTCGCGCCGTACATCGCCGACAGGTCGGTCACCGGGTTCTCGATGACGGCGGCCTTGAAGCGGGTGGTGGTTGCAGCGAGCCACGACGCCATGTAGCCGCCATACGAGTTGCCGGTGACGCCCAGCCGAGTTCGGTCGACCAAGCCGGCGTTGATGGCCGCATCGAGCACCATCATCAGATCGCCGGCTGGGCCGTCGGCCCAGTCAGAAACACCTGCGTGGGTGAAGGCGTCGCCGTAGCCGGTGCTGCCACGCGGGTTGGTGAACAGCACGCCGAAGCCGGCGGCGCAGAGTGCATGCGCGTCGATGTTGAACGCTTCGCCGTATGTGAAATTTGGGCCGCCGTGGATCAGCAGCACGGTGGGTAGCGGGGTGGCACTGCCGGCCGGAGCGACGAACCATCCATCGAGTGGTCCCAGTTCTGAGAGAACGACCGTGCGCGTGACGGTCACCGGCTGGGTGGGGGCGAAGCTCGTCAGCCGTCGTTCTGCACCCGACTCCTTCACCGCGAGTTCGACTGGTGCTTCAGCGGACTGCGTGGTGAATACCAGCCGACCCTTCGCCCACCCGACAGGCGATGCGCATCGCGGCCCGTCGATGAGTGTCTCTACTTCACCGGTCGCCAGGTCGATGCGAGCGATGCCCATTCGACCGCGAGCGCCCACTCGAACGATCAACGAATCATCAGTGGGAATGACGAGATGGGCGTAGCTATCGGCCAACTCGGCCGGTGAGTCGCCGTACACGTCGCCCAACAGATCAGGCACGTCGTACTCCTGGACGTCGTCGGCGTCGATGGTGAACAGCCGAGCGTGGCTGCCCACGGGCTCGAGTTCGGGCCCACCGATGAGCGCTACCAATCGTCCGTCCGACAGCCATTCGCCCAGCACTGTGCGACCGCCGGTTACGGGTGCTTCCTTCACGTCACCGTCCAGGGTCACCACGCGGAGGTGCTGACCACTGCGCCCGCCGACCGGATCTTGTGAGGCGATCGCCACGATTCGGTTGCCTGAGGGCGACCAGCGCGGTGTGCTCCAGCGCCACTCGTCGTTGGTCAGCCAGCGAGTGCTGCCCGCAGCCAGGTCGAGGAGCTGCAACTGTGGCGGGTCCTCCAGGTCGCCTGTGGCATCGAAGGCGGCGATTGGGCGAGTCCAGCGGAAAGGGCGCGTACGGTCGATCACGTTGCCGCGACAGCTGATCAGTGCCAGCAGCGTGCCATCCGGCGACCATTCCGGAGGCCCAACGAGTCGACCGGGCACATCGAAGAATGTCGCGGACACGCCGTCGGCGGCGACGGCGACCTGTGCGGCCCCGTGGCGGCTGGTGATGAAGGCGAACCGCAAACCGTCCGGCGACCAGACGGCAGAATGGTCACCGTCCACGGCAACGGTCACCGGGGTCTCGCCACCGGTGGCGACATCGATGACGGTCAGCTGCTCGACGGTCTCCTCGGTACCCGGTGGAACGTGTGTGGTGGTCGTCAGCAGTTGGGTACCATCGGGTTTGAGGCAGGCGTGTATCGGCGCGCGGACGGCGAGTAGGCACGCCGTGTTCGACAATTCTGTGTTCGGCGGTGAATCAGTCATCGGAGTACGTCACCACGGTGAAGAGGGTTGCGGCCATGACGTTGGCTCGGTAGCAGTGCGCGTCGGCGGAGCTGAACCGAATGGTGTCTCCCGCGTCGAGCACGAACTCGACATCGCCGATCTGCAGCGTGACCGAACCGGACACCACGTAGCCGTACTCCACCGAGCCGCGACCGTGGTCGCACGAGACGCTGGGGTGGCCAGGGTGCAGCACACCCTCGGACAGGTCGAAACGGCGCCGCTCCATCATCGAGAACAGCATGCGTGCGCCCGATGAGCTGGGCGCTCCCGTGGAGCGAATGATCTCTGGCGCGCCGGCGGTGGGCCGGGTGAGTTCGGAGAACGTGAGGTCGAACGACTGGGCAATGCGGGTGAGCACGGCCACCGTCGGGTTGGCGACCTCCCGTTCGATCTGCGAGAGGAGCGCCTTGCTGAGACCGGTCTGCGTTGCCATCTCGCGCAGGCTCAGACCGCGTGCCATCCTGGCGCGACGCATGTTGGCCGCAACCGCCTTGCGTACGAGCGAACTCTCGTCGGAATGGTCATCGTGCGGGCTTGTCTCCTCGTGGGTTGCCCGCATGAGGTGTGGTGTCGACTCACTCATCGAGCTCTCCTGGTCTTCCGGCGCTTCCCGCACGTCGCCCGGGAACGGATGCGAACAACGTGCGAGTGTACGCGTGCTGTGGTGACGTGAGGATGGCTTCTGTGTCGCCGCTCTCGACGACCGCACCATTGCTCATCACATAGATGCGCCGGGCCATTTGTCGCACCACTGCGAGGTCGTGGGTGATGAACAGCAGCGCAAGACCAAGGCGTTCGACCAGTTCGTTGAGCAGGTTCAGTATCTGCGCCTGTACCGACACGTCCAGCGACGAGACGGGTTCATCGCAGATGAGCAGCTTCGGGTTCGGAGCCAACGCCCGGGCGATAGCGACGCGCTGCTGTTCGCCCCCTGACAGCGAACTGGGGCGGCGACGCGCGTACCCGGCGGGCAGGCCGACCAGATCCAGCAGCTCTGGCATTTCGCTATTGTCGCGACCACCAGCGCGGAGCGCCTCAGTCAGCGCGGCGCCGATGGTCATCGCGGGGTTGAGCGCCGAGGTTGGGTCTTGAAAGACGATCTGTGCCCTCGTGGCCGGTGGGCCGGTGATCGACCAGTCGACCGTGCCGCTGTTGGCATGCTCGAGGCCGATGAGAATGCGGGCGAGGGTGGTCTTGCCGGAGCCGGACTCGCCGACGACACCGACTGCTTCGCCGGCACCGATGACCATCGAGACCGAGGCCAGCGCGGGCGGTGAGTCGTGGTTGAATCGCTTCACGAGTTGGGTGATGCTGACGAGGGGTGCGACGTTGATGACGTCGGTGACCGGTGCGGCCGGCTCGGCAATGCGGGCCTCATTCGTGGCGAGTGGCTTCCAGCAGGCGACCTGGTTGATCGGTTCGAAACCGACGCCGCTCAGCTCGGGCTCAACAGCGAAGCACCGATCGTCAGCGCGGTCGCAACGCGGAGCGAACGCACAGCCGGCCTTGATGTCCCACGGTCGCGGCACGGAGCCCGGCACCGCCGGTAGACGCGCAACGCGACGGTCGAGGGGCGGGTCACTGTTGCGCAGCCCGGCGGTGTAGGGGTGTCGCGGCGAGACGAAGACGTCAACCCCGGTACCGGTCTCCATCAGTCGACCGGCGTACATCACCAGAATGCGGTCGGCGCGTTCGCGCGCAACACCAAGGTCGTGCGTGATCAATAAGAGTGCCATCGAACGCTCGCGCTGAATGCGTGCGAGCAGATCGAGCACCTCGCGCTGGGTGGTGACGTCGAGTGCGGTCGTTGGCTCGTCACCGATCAAGACCTCCGGGTCGCTGGCCAGGCTGGCTGCCAGTGCGACTCTTTGGCGCATGCCGCCGGAAAGTTCGAACGGGTACTGCCGCGCTACGCGTGCCGGCAGATCGACCTCTTGTAGACGACGCTGAATCTCGTCACTCGAGCGACGCAGCGACGGCCGCAACGCGGCGCCAATCTGGTCGCCGCAGCGATGCACCGGGCTGAGGCTGGTGAACGGGTTCTGCAGCAGCAGGCTGATGTGCTTGCCTCGCAGGCCTGCGAGTGCGTCGGGGCCGTGTGCCAGGTTGACCTCGGTGTCGTCCAGCCGAACGATGCCAGTGGCGGTGACGCCACGTGGCAATAGCCCGGTCATCGCCTTCGCCGTCATCGACTTTCCCGAGCCGCTTTCACCTACCAGCGCGACGGTCTGGCCAGGCCACACGGTGAGGTCCATGTGCGTCACTATTGGGCCGGCCGGCCCTGTCACGGTCAGGTCGCGCACCGACAATCCGTGCTGCGACGGTCCGTTGCCGTGACGGTAGCGGTCCATGTCATGGATTGCGCTCATCGCTGACGCGCCCGCTGCTCGAAGCGTTCCTGCATCCAGTCGCCGAGCAGGTTGATCGCGGCGGCGATGACGATGATCAGGACGCCCGGCACGATCACTGCGGCAGAGTTGCGGCCCAGGAGGTCTCGCCCGTCGCTGAGTTGGCGGCCCCAGTCCGGTACGCCGGGCCCTACGCCGAGCCCGAGGAAGGACAGCGACGACATGGCGACGAGGGCAAACGCGACGTTGAGCAGCATGGTCGCCAACGCGACCGGCATCACGTTGGGCAGGATGTGGCGGAACATGATTCGGCCTTTGCCGAGACCCAAGACCTTCGCCGATTCGATGTACGGTCGGCTCGATTGGGCGAGCACAGAGCCACGTATCAGTCGAATGTCGGTGGGTGAGAACAACACCACCAACACGAGCACGGTGACCCAGTAGCCGCCATCGATCAGGCCCGCCACGACCAGCGCAATCAATGTGGTGGGCAGCGCCAGCAGTAGGTCGGCGTACTTGGTCAGCAGCAGGTCCACCCAGCCACCGAGGTAGCCGGCAAGCGAGCCCAGCAGCACCCCGAGCAGCATCGAGCCCAGCGCGATGAAGATGGGTCCGACAACTGCCGATCGCGCTCCGGCGATTCCCAGCTGCAGCACGTCGCGTCCGAGCTGGTCTGTGCCGAACCGGTGGCCGGGCGAGCCGGCGGGCGTGACACCCAACAGGATGTCTTGCTTCGTCGCGTCAGGAACGATCCATTGGGCGCCGACCACGCATATCGCGACTGCAGCAAGCGGGATCGCACAGAGCACGGGCGTCAGCTGAGGGCGCTTCATTTCGCTGCTCGCATGCGCACTCGCGGGTCGGCGGCGAAGTAGAAGAGGTCGACAGCGAGTGCCGTCAGCGCGATGACCGCCGCCGTGAGAAGTGTGATGGCCTGAACCACAGGTATGTCCTTGAATGTGACCGCGCTGGCCAACAGCGCGCCGATGCCCTGCAGGGCGAACGTGATCTCGACCAGGATGGTGCCGCCGAAGAGGAATGCGAACACCAGCCCAAGGCTGGTGACCACGGGGATCATGGCGTTGCGTAACACCATCGAGCGCACCTGCCGAGGGGACAGGCCGCGGCTGACTGCGAACGACACGTAGTCCTGTTCCAGCTCGCCCAGCACCGCTGTGCGGGTGAGCTTGAAGACGAGTGCTCCGATGCCCAACGCGAGCGTGATCGCGGGCAGCGAGAGGTGCCACATGCGATCGAGGAATCCGTCACCGCTCCCGTACACGGGGAAGATGTCGAGGTTGACGCCAAAGACGTACAGCAGCAGCAGTCCAACTGCGTACGACGGGGCACCGACACCGATGATGGCCCCAACGTTGATGGTGCGGTCAACTGCCGAACCGGCGCGTGATGCAGCGAAGATTCCCACCGGAATGGCCACCACGACGGTGAGAAGGAATGCGTAGGCAGCCAGTTGTGCGGTGAGGACGACCCGGTCGGCCAGCAGCGTGGTGACTGGCGTGTCGCTTCGAATCGAAGTGCCGAAGTCACCGTGGAGCACGCCCCCGAGCCAGTGGAAGTATTGGCTGAGGAACGGGTCGTCCAAGCGATACTGTGTGCGGATGGAGGCGAGTATCTCAGGGCTCGAAACGCGCGGCCCAAGCAGGTTTCGTGCGGGGTCACCTGGGGTCAGGTGCAGCAGCGCGAACACCACGAACGACACGGCCACGAGCAGCAGTGCCGTGGCCGCGAGTCGAACCAGCGTGAACCGTAGAACGGTGCCGCGCTCGAAGTTCCGATTCATCCGTTGGTGAGGATGCTTGGGGTCCAGGGAGTCAGCAAGGTGTAGGAGCTGTAGTCCTTGATCGTGTACTTGTTGGACAGGGCAGTGGCTCCTTCGCCCCACCACAGCGGGATGTACGGAACCTCGGCGAGAGCGGCCTTCTGCGCTGCAATGAGGAGCTCGATCCGCTGCGCTGGGTCGGTCTCTTCCCGAGACTGGGCCATCAGGTCGGTGACATCGGCATTGGTGAACGAGGCCGGGTTGCCTTCGCCGAGGAACCACGTGGCCAGTTCGCCCGGGTCGCCGGTGGTGCTGTTGTACGACATGTAGGCGAGGCCCCAATCAGGCGAGCCGATGGTATCGAACCATTGCTCCACCGGCATCTCCTCGATTTCGATGGTGATGCCCAGGGGCTCGACCGCAGCCTTCAGTGCCTGAAATGCGGCACTCACCTGCGGTGCGCTGGAGGAGATGCCGACCTTCGTCGTGAAGCCTTCGGGTACCTTCGATAGTGCCAGCTCGGCTTTCGCGGCGTCCATGTCGTAGGTGAGTTCGAATGCGGGGCTCAGTGCGGCGCGAGCACCGTCCGCGCCGAGCACGCCTTCGATCTGCTGGGGCGTAGTGAGGGCGGTGGCGACCTCGCCATGACCGTTCAACAACGACTTCACGTATGCGGCGCGGTCGCAGGCGAGAGCGATGGCCCTGCGCACGTGGATGTCGTCGAAGGGCTCGACGGCGGTGTTGAAGTCGATGCCGACGTAGCTGCGGTCAGGCGCAAAGATCACAGAGGTGTTCTTGGTGCTCGCCCACTGCTGCGCCTGGTCGAGCGAGATGTTGATGGCGATGTCGATGTCGCCGGACTCACGAGCGAGCACTCTGGTGTTCTCCTGAGGGATGAAGTCGATGCGCACGGTCTTCACGGGAACGGGACCACCCCACCAGCTGTCGACGCGCTCGAGTTCCACCGAGCTGTCGGGCACGAACTTGGTGACCTTGTATGGGCCAGTGCCGAACAGCAGCGACGTGGTTGTACCGAGGTCGCCGTTGTTCGCTTCCACGAACTTCTGCGTGGTGACCCACAGTGCGTTGGCGGCGCAGGGGCCCCACTCGAATGCAACATCGGGTGACAGCAAGGTGATCGTGACTTCGTTGTCAGCGGTCTTCTCCGCAGTGTCCATGTTGGCCCAGTAGTACGCAATGTTGGGCGACACGTTCTCGTCCTTGGCCAGGCCGATGGAATAGACGACATCGTCGGCGGTGACTGCTGTGCCGTCGCTGAACTTGGCGTTGGCGCGCAACGTGTACACGTAGGTGGTCGGCGACGTCTGCTTCCACTTCTCGGCGAGCGCTGGCACCAATCTACCGACGCTGTCAGGGGCTACCAATCCCTCACCGACCAGCGCCGCGACGTAGTAATTGAGAATGCCGGCTTCCTTGCCCGGGTAAAGGTTCGACAGCGAGGCCGGGAACCCGATGGTGAGCGTGTCGATCTCCTGCGACGTGGGATCGCTGCCACCCGTCGTGTTGCCGGTGCCGGTACCGCCGGTGGTGGTGACGGTGGCGCCACCATCCTCACCGCAGGCAGCCAGCAGCATCAGGAGCGCACTGGCACCTGCGCCCTGCAGCACTGTGCGACGGCTGATCGGAAGGAAATTCGACATGAGCGCTCCTGAGTGGTCGACTGGTTGCTCAATGAACGACCATATTGGTCGGATATTGAAAGTCACCAAGTGAACCGTGACAATAGACGTGGTTGAGTGCCTTGGTCAATCTGCGATGCGCCGACCTCGGCGGCGCGAGAGCGTCAGCGCGATCATGCCCGCACCCGCCAGCACGAACCCCAGGGTCAGCGCCGACATCGCATCGGTTCCGGTGGAGGGGATGCCCTGCGATCGAGTGATGCTCGCGGGGGGAACTGGGAGACTGCTGATCGGAGATCGTTTGGCGATGGTCTGATCGGCGTCGCCGGGGTCGTGATGACCACCCAGCACCTTGCCGGTCGCGGAGATCGACAACGTCTCGAAGACCACGTACGTGCCCGGTGTTGCGGTTGGCGGCACGGTGAACACGACCACCGTTGTGGCGGTCGCGGCAGCTGGAGCGAATGTCGACGACCCCTGGATTCCCGTCGCACTCACGCTGCCGTCGGGCTGACGTTTCTGCAGTTCGCCAGTGATTGTCACCGCGACGCCCGGAACGAGGTTCGTACAGGTCGTCGTGTCGTTCACGGTGCCGCCGTCCACTCCGACGACGTGCGATTGATCGGCAGGGTTGATTGCCATCGTCGAACACGAGGGGACGACATAACCGGCAGGGTCGGCGCGCGGGGTCGTCTGTTGCCCGGTCTCGCGTGTCTGTCCGTTCGGGTCGACAACTCTGCCGGCGGGAATTGCCGAGTAGTTCCGATAACTGTCGCCGGCCTTGGCCGTGATCCTGTTGGGCGCCGCGTAGAGCCAGACCTCGGCGAGCTCGAGGAGGCCGTTGCCGTCGTCGCCAGAGACGTACTCCGGTTGGAAGTCGTCGGTGGGGTCTGCCGGGGTGCCGTTGTCGTCGGTGACCACGCCGGTCGCGCCGTCCGTCCATGTCGCCCAGCCGGTCGATGCGGGGTCGAGCCACACCTCGTACCGAAACGAGACCTTGGCCCCGACAGGAAACACCGGTACTCCATCCCCTACGTCCGCGACCTGGTCATCATGAGAGCCGGCCGCAGGCACGCCGGGCGCCGGGGTCGAGTCGTACGCGGGCATGGCGCCCTTCTGCGCGTTGTGCCATGTGGTGCCCTCGCCGGAGATCGTCTTGCGCAGGTGCACGTCTGCCGTCACGTCGCTGATGATCAGTGGTGACTCGCTGGGCAGGCCACATGCGTGACTGATGGTGCGCCCCTGGGAGGTCACAACCGTTGCCACCCAGGTGTACACCGCGTCGTACGACACAGGTGCCACCGTCACTGTGCCGGATTCAACGGTGCCGTCCGCCTGGAATACCAGTGACGTGGTGCCGACCTCCTTGCCGGGGACGCACACTGCGTCGGCCAACGAAGCAAACGGGCCGTAGAAGGAGGCGGTGCCCATCGCGGCTTCGGCGGCTGTCGTCCGAAATGCCGAGGCCAGGCCGGTGAGGGTCACGCGGTCCGTCACGTCCGCCGACTGACCTCTTGGAACCGTCAACGTCGGGCCCGCGTCGGTGGTCAACGCGAGGGTGGGTGCAACCGAGAGTGTCTCGTTCAGGTCATCCGGTGACGTCGGAGCTACTACAGCCGGCCGGCTGGTCGTGTCGTCGTCCAGTGAGACGATCCACACCACGTGGTGACCAGCGGACCCGGTTGGCACGGTCGTGGAGAGAGTGTGGGTTTCAGCGGCCGATAACGCCGTGAACGTGGTCGACTCCGGTGCACCGACGAACGCAGCGGTAGTGGTGTCGAAGAGCTGGCCGTGCAGCGTGTACGAGTTTCCGATGGTCAGCTGTGTGATCGGCACCGAGTCAACGGCGGTCGCGCCTTCGACGATCAACTGGTCACCGTCGGCTTCGTCGGAAGCGGTCGAGGAGAGCAGCGGGTTCTGAATCAGCGTCGCACTGTTACGGATGGTCGTCGGTGTGCCAGCACCCATGACGCGTTGCACGCCGGCTGCCGCAAACTCGGTGTGAGTGCCCGGAGCGAGCGCTTCGACCTTGAGCGCCCCGAAGCCCGTTGCGCCCGAAATGGTGGCGTATCCGGAAGCGTCGGTGTCCGCCGTCTGGGTGCTGCCGTCCGGCAACGTGAAGGTGATGGCGCGGCCGGGTATCGGTGCGTTCCATGCCGAGGTGATCTGTGCGCGGAACTCACCTGGCGTTCCGGTCGCCGCCGGTGCCGAGAGTGCCCAGGGGCCTTGTAAGAGGTTGGCGTCCGCGGCCACCTGCGCGACGAGTGCTTCAGTGCCGTCCAGATCGGTTCGGCCGCTCGCGCCATCCAGTACGAGCCCCACTGGGTAGGTGGCGTAGTTGAAGGTGGGCAGTGCGATCCAGGAGTCGGGCGAGTCGGGTGTGATCGCTGCGAACCCGGCAGCACCGTTGCCCCAGATCGGAACCGGTGTCGTTGATCGGACGGCATTCACGAAGTACCAGATCGCCGACTGGACGGCCGTCGCTGTGGCGTCGTCTGTTGTGTTGGCGTATATGAACGTCAGGTAGTCCAGTTGTGCGCTGTTGAAGAGATTGCTCGTCGTTGGCTGGTAGTTCGCCGTCGTGCTGTGCCCGACATCTGCCTGCACGCACCACACATGAAGCCGCGAGCCGTCGTCGCGAACCATTTCGAAAGCGCCGATGCCGTCGAGGCGATACCCGTTGATGTTGACGCCGCCGACTTCGTATTCAGCGGCGTTGTAACCAGCGATCCAGTCGCTCAGATGTCCATTCTGAGAGGTCTTCACGATCGAGTCAGCTTCCGCCGGAATGATGCCGGTACCAACGGCGAGCGCCGCCAGTGCGGCCGCTCCGGCCAGAGCTTGGGTGAGGTTCACTTTGTTCATGGACGTATGGAGACCGATGAGGGCAAGATGTGACGCCACGACGCAAATTGTTGGGCGCACCATAAGCACCCACGCTGTCCCAAAATCTCAACGCCAGGGCAACATTCGGGCCCAGCGTCGGGCAGGAATCTTGTGCCTACGGCAGCGAGCGTGATGGCAGGCGCCGAGTGGCAGTGGTGCCGTCAGGACACCGTTGCACCCTGTGCGCAGTGTGCGTCGCGTGCGCCAAAACCACTTCGTGCAATGTGCCGTCGACGTAATGCGCCGCCGCACACTCATCGATTCCGCAACCGTCGGTCAGTAGCCCAGCAGCGATCATCGCTTCGTAGTCAGCTCGGCGTTGCTCGTCGTCGAAGTGGGCACTATGACTCCCGGGCAGGAAGCCGAGCCCTTTGGTGAGGGGGCGTAGCTCGCCGTCGAACGTCAGCGAGTCGGTGATGCCTCCCTCGAACCAGCAGATTCCGCCGGCGCTACTTCCATAGAGGATCGTTCCTCCATCGAGTGCTTGCCGGAGCAGTTGGTCGATGCCGTGCAGGCGCCACGCGGCCAGCATGTTGAACGTGCTGCCACCGCTGACGAAAATGACGTCCTGACCCAACAACGTCTCGGCCGGGTCGCGAAAAGGTGGCAAGAAGAGCGGCAGGTGCGTCACCTCGGCCAACGGTCCGAGCACGTCGTAGAAGCCTTCGATGAACTCGGCCGAGTCGCCGCTGGCAGTGGCAAGGACACACACTCTTGGGCGCCGTTTGCCAGTCAGCCAGAGAACATATCGATCGAGTGCGGCCCCGTCGTCGCCGGACCAAGAGCCGGAACCACCGGACACGACGATCTGTCGCGTCAAGTTGCCCTCGGTTCTGGACACCAACTCGCTCGCCGTCGCCACATCAGGATCATCTCAATGCAGGCGCCGGGTAAGTCCACGATTTGTTCGGGCAAGGGACCATCACCTTGCGAACCCACAAGCACCCGACGAACCCGCAAAAACCAGAAACCCGAACCCAATGAGGGTTCGGGTTTCTCGCCGATGTCTTGTCGACATCACCTAGCGCGCTCGAAGGGACTCGAACCCCTAACCTTCTGGTCCGTAGCCAGATGCTCTATCCATTGAGCTACGAGCGCTCACGGGTCGCAAGTCTAGGGGCGCGACCGTTGCTTCGGCTACTGGTTTGCGAACCTGAGCTACAACCGCCAGGGGCCCCAGCCGCCCGCCTTCAGGTACATGGCGTAGGCGACGTAGGCGTTGGTCATCGGGTCGTACAGTTGGTCGGCGGACTTGACGCTCATCTGACCCAGCCACGTCTTGTGCACGTTGTAGTAAATCTGGAAGAGCCCGAAGCAGCAGTAGTTGCGCACGGCCGGGTTGAGGTTGCTCTCCCGCGTCGCAATGCGGACAGCTTCGTCCTCCAGATCGTCCGGCCACACCTGGCGAATGATCGCCTCTGCCTCGGCCTTGCTGTAGCTGTTCTTGGGGGCAGCGGCGGCAGGAGTACTGGTCGACGTTGTCTTCACCGCGGCTTTCACCGTGGTGGTCGTCGCCTTCACCGTCGTTGCAGGTGCGGTCGTCGATGGCTTGACGGTGGTGGCGGGCGGCTCGGTGGTTGCGGGAGCGGCGGTAGTAGGGGCGGATGCGTTCGAGGGCAGGCACACCGAGCGGCCGGGGTAGATTGCCGTCTTGGTGGTGGCATTGTTGGCGGCCAACACCTCCTCGAGCGACAGGCTGACCTTCTTCGCGATGAGGATCCAGTAGTCGCCCGCGACCACCTCGTATTCCTTGGCGCACACCAGTTGGGTGGCGGCGATTGCCTCGGCAGCGGGTGGTGCTGCGACGGGTGTGGCGGAGACGACATTTGCCGGGGCGGCTTCGACGACCGGTGCCTCGGTTGCCGGCGCTGCGGTCTGGGCGGCGATGGCCTCGGTGGCCACCGCCTGCTGGCTCGCGGCGACCCCATCGATGGTTGCGGGGGCAATGGCCGGATCAGTCGCCGGCTCGGTTGGCGCGATCGCATTGGTGGCGACAGCAGCGCCGCCGACAGCAACCGTGCTGGTCTGAGGCTGCAACGAACTACGCGCGTCACCACCGCGCAGCGTCATTGCGAGTGGCACGCACAGAGCGACCGCAACCGCCAACGCGCCCATGCGGCGCAGGAGCGGGTCGATGTGGCCGATCGATTCGCGCCCACCGCCCTCGGAGCGGGGCGCTGATGGGGAGCTTCGCAGGTGTCGGCCGCTCGTTTTCTCGACGACTGGAATCTGTTGCGTCTCGCCGTGCTGGCGGCGACCGACCTGGGGTTCGATGGGCCGCTGGCGACGAGTGGGTGCGATGGGCGCTGGGCCTGCCGGTCTGCGACGGGCAGCGAGTCTGTCCAGGGCGCGAGTTGGCTCGTCGCTCCAAAATCCGTATTGGTCATTGTCATCGTCGAACACTTCGTCACCCCTTCGAAGGGACCCGGCGACGCCCGGTCGGCCGTCAAGATGACAGTCTGTCTACTCCCGTCGTAACCAAAACGCAACAATGTGTCAGCTGTGTGACGGAGCGCGGTGGGTGCCTCACACTCCACATCCAGCCCTGAAAACGACAGCAACCCGGAAAACGACAGCAGCCCGAACCATGATGGTTCGGGCTGGCGCCGGAATGTCGGTGGACATCCTGTGGCGGAGAGGGTGGGATTTGAACCCACGGACCCCTTTGAGGGGGTCACTTCATTAGCAGTGAAGCCCCTTCGACCGGACTCGGGCACCTCTCCGTGCGACAGACTATCGCTCGGACCCGCACCCTCCCACCGCGATTCGCTGCCGCCGATCTGCGTGTTTGCTACACGTCGCCTTCGGGGCCAAGGTCGCCTGCCCACGGTGGCGCGCATGTGTACGGCTTCGTCCACGGCCCGCGGGCGCAGAACACCCACAGGTCGCTGGCGGCATCGGCGCAGTTGGCCATGCTCTGCTTCACGTTGTCGGTGGTCCAGCCGCGTCGGCCCAGTTGGCCGTTGGGCTCGAACATGCCGGACAGCGCGTTCAGCTGGAACGAGCAGTGGCTGTCGTCGCGAGTCGCCGCGTTCTGGTTGACCGCGGTGAAATCGCAACCGCCCTCGCGTGAAGCGATGTAGATGAAGAACTGTTGCGTCGCAATGTCGGCACCGTCCTTCGCGAACTCGCGGGCGATGGTGTCGGCGTTCTCGCGTGTGCAGAACCGATGGTTGCCGAAGACAGGAATACCGTTGGCGAGACGGAAGTTGGGCTCGGCCTGAATGCCGGCCGGCCACCAGGCGCCGCCGTTGAAGGTGTCGCTGCCTTGGGCGGTGACGAACCCGCTCCAGATGCCCAGCGCCGCCAGGGTTTGCGTGTCGGCAATGCCGTTGGCAACCAGCGGTGGCGTCTTGAGTTGGTAGTTCTTGACCGCGGCGGCGGTGTCCTTGCCGTACGCGCCGTCGATGGCGCCGCCGAACAGGAACTTCGATTGCAGCACGCGCTGTACGCATTCCGCAGACGGGCTGCGGTCGCCTGGGCTGACCGGTGCGTCGGCCAGACACGTCGGCGGTGGGGCCTTGTCGACGCCTGAGTAGATGCCCATCTCGGTCAGCGTCTGGACGCCAGAGTTGCCGTTGACGGTGAGCGGCGGGTGCGCCTGCTGGAAGGCGACAACAGCCTGGAAGGTGGCCTGGTCGTAGGTGCCCGACACCAACCCCTTGTACTGCCCTATCCACAGCAGCGTCCACTGCACACAGATGACACTGCCACCGGTGCTGCCAACGACCAGCTCGGCGTCGGCCAAGCAATGGCCCATCTCCGGCACGTCAGCGCGAACTGCAGGCGCGGCCAAGTCTTGGCTAGCGATCATCACGGCAACGATTGCCAACGCCCGGACAAGTGTGCGCACGTCCCCATTCTGGCGGCCGGCACCCCCAACTGCACGGTCACCCGTTCGTGAAACTTGTTTGCCGATTCGTCGAACTCACCGTGCCCAGTACTGGTGTGTGGAACAACTTCCCCCGCCCGCGTCATTTCCGCCTGACTGCCGCCTCTCGTCTTCAGGCAACGAAGACGATGGGACGGGCCATGACAACTATCGAGACGTCAACTACGGAGACGTCAATTACTGAGACGTTGTGGGTGCGCCCCGCGTTGACGACCGATCGAGTGGTGGTGGCGTGGGTCGGGGCGCACCAGGTGGTGCGTCGCTGCGTGATTGCGGCCACCGTGATGGCGGGTGCATTGGGCAGTGCCCTTCCCGTGGCGGATGCCGTGCGATGGAGCGTGGCTGTAGTCGGCGCGGTGCTGGCGCTTGCCGCTCTGGTGGACGTGCACGAGCACAAGCTGCCGAATCGGCTGGTGGGGACCGCCATGGTTGTGGCGCTTGTCGGTGTGTTGTCGACGACGACCGCTGCCCTGTTGATCTCCTCGGTGTCCGGCATGGTGCTCGCCGGCGGCCTCATGCTGTTGGTGCGTCTGACCCGCGGCATCGGCATGGGCGACGTGAAAATGGCCGCTGTGGTCGGTGCCAGCACCGGAGCTACGGCCGTGGTGGCGGCCCCGCTCGCCATCGCCATCGCTGCGCTCGTTGCCGTGGTTTGTGGCGTGCTGACGCACCGCCAGCGGCTACCGCTCGGCCCTGCCTTGTGGGCGGGCTGGGCCATCTCGTTGGCTGCGGTCGCCGCTGGCTGGTTGTCATGACTGTCACGCCCGGCAGAGCGCGTCCTCGAGTTCGAACCCAGTGGTTGGCGCTGGGCGCGGCATTGGTGGTGTTGGCCGGAGTTCTGGTCGCGTGGGCGCTGTCGAGTGCTTCCGATCGCACACAGGTGGTCCAGCTTGCTCGAGCGGTGCAGGTCGGTGAGCCGATCGAGGCTGCAGACCTGACGTTCGCCGACGTGGCATACGACGGAGCAGTGCAGGGTCTGGTGCCTGCCGCCTCGCTGGACATGCTTGTCGGTCGCGTCGCCGCAATCGACCTCCACACCGGAGTGCTGATGCAAACGGGTATGTGGCGCGACGCCAGTCACATTGCGGTGGGAGAGGAGAGCGTGGGTGCGCTTCTTGGTGTTGGCCGTTTCCCTGTCGGTCTTGCGCGTGGCGATGTCGTGCGCGCCGCGCCGGTGGCGTCACTCGACGTCACGGTGGCACCGATTGCGGTGAGGGTGCTCGACGTCGAGGCAGGCGATGATGGCGAACTCACCATCACCCTTGCCGTTCCCGCGGCGCAATCGGTAGCGGTCGCTCGACTGGCGGCAACCGACCAGCTTCTACTCGTCGGTCAGGCGCTGGCCGTTGACCAAGCGCCTGACATCTTGGCGGCAGCGCCATGATCATCGCAGTTGGGTGCTGGCGTGGTGTCGGTGCCACTACGACCGCGCTGCTGGCGGCGACGTGTATGGCCGCAATCGATGCGAACGGCGCATGGTTGGTGGAAGCGGACCCTGCGGGTGGAGTGTTGGCGGGGCGCATCGCAACGCCCTCGCATTGCGTCGGAGGACTCGAGCGTGTCGCCTTTCCCGCCGAACGCCTCTCGGTCGCCGAGTCGTTCACGGCAGCAGCACATGTGACGGGTGGTCGGCGCATCGTCCTTGGGCCGGCCGACCCGTTTCGAGCGTTCGCGTGTCACCAGCCGCGAATGCCGTGGGCGGCAGCACTGCGCGATCTACCCGGTTCGGTGGTCGTGGATATCGGAACCGTCCGCGCCGGTAGCCCGATCTGGCCCTTGTTGGCCCAGGTGGATGCCGTGTTGCTGGTCGCGTCTCCGGAAGCCAGCGCTGCCGTCGCTGCCGTGGAGTGGGTCAAGGTCGTCGGCCGAATCTCGCCCGCCGACCCTGGCCTGTTGGACACGCCGACGTACATCGCCTTTGTCGAATCGCCGGCGGGTATCGCGTTCCCGAAGGCCACGTTGCAAACCGAGCTGGCCGACCGGCTCGCTGGCTGGCTGCCGTGGGAACCGGCGGCAGTCGACCTCGTTCACCGCGGTGCCGACGGGAGTGATCGACGATTGCGTCGCAGCGCGCTGATGGGTGCTGTCAATCAGATGATCGCGCGACTGACAGTGCCGCAGGCGGTGGCGTCGAAATGATCGACGATGAATTGGATCTTCTGGTGATCGACCTTCGCCGGCAGTGGGGTGACCGACTGCCGGTACCCGGACGCGACGAAACCGCAAGCGAGCGCGATCTTCGTGAGGAGATGACCCGAGATGTTCTCGAGCGGCTGGTACTGCCGGAGTTGGAGCATCAGCGTGTGGTGGCGCGTCAATCGCCACTGTCTGGTGACGAGCACTCAGCGTTGGTCGATCTGGTGATCTCGGAGATCTTCGGCCTTCCGCGTCTGTTGACGGTGCTGCGTGACCCGAACGTCACCGACGTGCTGGTGTTCGGCGCCGACCCCGTCCGCGTCGAGCGCAGAGATGGCACTCGCCAACTGCTGCCTCCACTGGTGCGTCGTGACCGCGATCTCGAGCGAGTCATCTACGACACAGCGACGTCTCGTCGCCGACCGTTCAACCGCGAGAACCCATTTGTCGACCTCGAGTTGGAGCCAGGCGTGCGCTTCCACGGTGAAGGCTTCGACGTGGTGCAGCGGCCGCTGGTGACAATTCGACGTGCAGCACTTTTCGGGATGTCGCTCTCGGATCTTGCCGATCGCGGCATGCTCGATCAAGGTGCGGTTGCGTTGCTGCGAGCGGCTCTCGCCGCCGACATGAACGTCGTGGTTTGCGGCCGAATGGGCTCAGGAAAAACGACGATCTTGCGGGCACTGATCGCCGAAGTTGATGCGCACGATGTCATCGTCACCGTAGAAACCGACTTCGAGCTGAACCTTGCCAAGATGGGCCACCACCGTTACGTACACGCCTACCAGTCGCGTGTGCCCAGTACCAGTGATGGCGTTGGTATCTCGTGCCACGACATGATGATCCCGGCGGTGCGAACTCGCGCCGACTGGATAGTCGTAGGCGAAGTTCGCGGTGGTGAAGGCGGCGCGCTGGTGCAGGCGATGTCCATCGGGCAAGGCGCGATGGCCACGGTGCACGGTGGTACGGCCAAGGATGGCGTCGAGCGGCTGGCGGAGCTGATCGCGTATCACAACGAAATTGACCTCAAGATGGCGCGCTGGCAGGTCTACCGAAGTGTCGATCTGGTGGTGCATGTCACGGGCGACAACCAGGGTGGCAGGTACGTCACGGAGATCGTGTCGCCATCGGTGGAGGAGGACGGGGCTCGCTTCATCATGCACCGGTTGTTCAGCGCGCGACCCGATGCCCCTGACCGTCGGGCGCGGCCGACCGGCGAACCGCAACGCCCGATGCTCGAGCGACTGCGTGCGGCCACTCCAGAGTTCTCCACCGAGTGGTGGCAGGGGGCCGGCGACACGCACGCACCATTGCGTGCCGGTCTTGGCTCGAATGTTGCATGTTCACCTTCTCGGCAGGCGGTCTAGCGATGCTGGCCGTACTTCCGCCAGGCGCCGTTGTATGTGGTGTCTGTGCGCTGTTGGTTGTCGCGTTGTTCGCCGTGATCCACTCAGTTGCGCCACAGCGCGAACGCACTGCGTCTGCATCGACACCGTCGATGTTGGCGGGCATCTCAGGCAATCGGATCGCTGTGGGTCTGGCAGCCGGATTCCTCGTCCTGCTCGCCACTCGCTGGCCGGTGTTCGCGTTGCTGGCCGGGCTGCTGGTGGTCGTGTGGAATCGGCTACTGCACGACACGCGGGCTGAGGACGAGCGCCGCCGCATCGAGGGCATTGCCAAGTGGTTGGAGGACCTTCGCGACACGTTGCGTGGTTCGGCGATCGGGGCGGAGGAGGCTTTGGAACAAGTTGCGGTTCGCCCACCGGATGTGATCGCTGATCCGCTCCGTACCTTTGCGCATCGCCGCCGCCAGGGTTTCCGAACCGAGGACGCGTTGGCCGACCTTGCCGAGGAGTTGGCGCACCCGACCGCCGACGCGGCGATCGCTGCGATGCGTCTCGTCATCGGCGGCTCCACGAGTGCGGGCCGTCTCTACGGCACCGTGAGCGCGTTGGCTGAGGCCGCGCGCAATGAAGTGACGGCGCGCGAGCGCATCGACAGGGCTCGAGCTGTGTATCAATCCAGCATGAAGCGGCTGGTCATGGTCGGTGGCTTGCTCGTTGCGTATCTCCGGTTCGTCGGAGGCGATCTGTTGACCCCGTACGACGCTGCGATCGGGCAGGTCGTACTGCTGGTGCCGCTCGGAATGTGGGTCGGCTGCGTGGTGTGGCTCCGGTCGCTTTGTCGCTACGAGTTGCCACGTCGCTACCGCATTGTCGGTTCGGCCGGGGTGCTCCGATGAACCATCTGCAGGTTGGAGCTTTGGTGGGCTTGCTGGTTGCCGGCGGCCTGTGGTGTGTGGTTCGCTCGCTGCAGCGTGCGCCACGTTCGCTCGCCGCTGCGCGACATCGCATGTACGGCAGCGCGATCACCGTGCAGCTCAGTGGTCAGCACCGTGCGCGCTGGGCGGATTCGCTGTCGGCCGGTGCCCCGGGTCGGTGGGTGCTGCAACACTTCGGTATCGGTCTGGGAGTTCTTGGGCTGACTCCAGCGGACGTGGTGACCAGGGTCCTGACCTCGGTCGGCATCGTGCTGTTCACTGCTCTCAGTGCGATCTCGGGGCTGACAGCCCTGGGTGTGCTGGCGTTGTCACCAATCTGGCCTCTGCTCGCGATGGCGCTCTCGGTGCTTGCCGGTTGGATGGCCATCAGCGCTATCGCCGGCAAGATCGACCGGCGAAACCGCGAACTACGCCAGGCCGCCAACGACTTCGTGCAGCTCGTCGCGGTTGGTCTCACGACAGATCAGAGTGTCGAGGAGGCAATTCGCTTTGCTCTTGCAGTCGGATCCAGCGATGCGTTCGACGCGCTGCGCGACGAGCTGAACACCGCCCCGCAGCGCGGCGTGCCGGTGTGGGAAGCCCTCGATGAGTTCGGTCGCAGGTTTGGTGTCCGCGAGCTCAGTGAGTTCGCCGCATCGATCGAGCGTCAAGGCCGCCAAGGAGTGTCGATCAGCGACACGGTCGCGTCGCTCGCGACCTCGATGCGCTCGAAGGCGCTCGACCAGTTGGAGCGCGAAGCCGACAAGGCCAACGCGAACCTGTCAGGCCCGACGATCGGCTTCGTGGTCACCACGATCGTGTTCTTGGCGTACCCACTCGCGCAACGCATCAGCGGCGCGTTCGGTGGCTAGTCACGGCGGGGCACCCCCGCAGTGGTGCACACCAGCAATCAACCGCAACAACCACAAGGTGAAGGGATTCGAAGGTGAACGAACAACTGCTTCCATTGGCAGTCTGGGCTCAGGTGGCCTACGGCGAGGTACGGCTGCGGGCATCGCAGGCGTGGACGACTCGCCACGAGGACGACGGCGTCGACGAGGCCGTCACGAAGATGATCTGGCTCGCTGTCGGAATCGTGGTCGCCATCGCAGCGACGACGTTCTTCATGGCCAAGTTCAACCAGGCGAAGGACAACGTCCCCGATCCGGTCGTGCCGTAGCCGTGAGTGTGCAGCGTCACCGTGCAGCCGAGGAACAAGGCCGCGACCAGCGGTCCCGCGATCGCGGCGCGGTCGACGTCTCCATTCAGATGTTGTTCGGTCTGATGCTCATGGTGTTCGTGATGTTGCTGGTGTTCGAGGCAGTCACGTACTGGCACTCACGAAACGTGTTCGACGAAGCCGCAGCAGAAGGCGCTCGCGTGGCGGCTGCGTTCGACGGCTCATGCGCCGCCGGAGTTGCCGCCGCGAACGCCGTGCTGCTGCGAACGGTAGGGAACTGGGCCAACGGTGTCGACATCGAGTGCATTGACGGCGCGGACGTCACGGTCACGGTTTTCGGCCGCACTCCCGGTGTCCTGGGAAGTGGCGTGGGCTTTCGTGCGCAGGCCACCGAGACCGCCCCGAAGGAGGGGTGACGTGCGCGTGACGCTGGATGGCGAAGATGGCGTTGCCACTCCCGTCGAGATGATGTACCTGCTGGTTTTCTGTCTCGTTGCGGTCCTGTTCATCGGATTCCTCGGGCGATTGCAGGCAGCGGGAGTCGAGGTCACGAACACGGCTCAGGCGGCGGCCCGTGCTGCGTCGCAGGCACCCAGTTCAGCGGTCGCGCTGCGGTCGGCAGAGGGGGTAGTCGGAGCCTCGACTCTTGGTCAGCGATGCGTGGGCGGTGCGCGCATCGAGCTCTCCTGGGCTCCGTCGTCATCGGGCGCATGGCAGGGCGGCGCGGTGACGGTTCGAGTGTCGTGCACGGTGGAGAATGAATCACTGGTCGGTGTGTGGGCTCCTGGTTCACGCACGGTCACGGTGGATGACACACAGCCGATTGATCGGTACCACCGATGATCGCGAACGAACCTGACAAGGGTGCCATCTCAGTGGTGATGGTCATTCTGGTGGCGATGGTTTTTGGCGGTGCGGGGCTGGTTGTCGACGGCGGTGGCGCACTTGTCGCCCGTCGTCATGCGTCCAATACGGCGGAGGCAGCCGCCCGTGCCGCGGTCTCCACTGTGACGCCGGTTAACGGCTTCGATCACGACGCAGCTCGTGCAGCTGCTCTGAGCTACGCGGCACGCGCCGGCGTCCCGGCTGCGAACGTTCGAGTCGAAGTTGGAGACGACTTCGTGACGGTCACCATCGTCGAACGCCGAGACACCGTGTTCCTGATTCTTGGTGGCGAAGAGACCATGACGGTCCAAGCCACTGGCACCGCCCGAGTGGCGTACACGGAGTGAACAACATGAGAGGTGAGTCGTGACCCAGGTTCCGCGGGCAGTACTTCGGGTACTCGCATTCATCATGCTGGCGGTGTTGCTCGTCGGCGTACCGATGGTGCTGTTTCGGCTTGTCGGGGCCCCGGCTCCCGGCGCTCACGAACTTCGCGGCGCATGGCAACGCCACCAGATCGATAGCGACTTCGTAGTGCGAATCGGCGCCGCAGTCTTCGCCGTGCTCTGGCTCTGGTTCGCCTCGACCGCGGTCGCCGAGTTGTGGCACGTGATCGCGTGGCGCTGCACACCGCATGGCGCACGACTGTCGCCGCTGCCCCCCGGCCCGGGCGGAGTGGTGCGCGCTCTCGTCCGATTCATCCTGGTGTCGTCGGTGACCGCGACAGCGACGTTGGGCAGCGTTGTGCCATTGGCTCGGACTTCGGTCGCGGCGCCTGTGGGCCGACCCACCGCAGTGTCGGCCCACGCGTCCATCTCGACGGTCACCGGCACGCTCACGATGACGGCCCCGACACATCTTGCGGTCGGCCGCGAGACCCCGTTCTCGCTTGCGGCGATGTTGGGCCGTGCCGAACTGCGCGAGACGATCATCGAGCTGAACCAGGGCCGAGTCGGCCCCGACGGGAGGGTGTGGCAAGGCGGCGTGTTCCCCGCTGGAATGGAGGTTTCGCTTCCCGAGGAGCAGGTGGTCCGCGCGCCGATGGGTTCCGCGCACGAGGTCGTCAAGGGCGACTCGTATTGGGACATCGCCGATGCCCACCTTGCTGTCGAGCTGGATCGAGAGGCGACGGATCACGAGGTGCTGGAGTACACGGAGTCGCTGATGGCGCTGAACCATCAGCTGCTCGACCACCGTGACCCTGCGCTGATCCTTCCTGGTGAGTTGGTCGTGTTCACGGCCGTCACTTCAGCGCCAACCACCGAGGTCCTCAACGATGTCGCGGTGGCCGACCCGCCAATCGCTGTCGTGTCGGATGTTGTCGTGCCGGATGTTGTCGTGCCGGA
>Ga0105047_10001674_pt1 | contig 39762 bp, 25 predicted proteins | sample MAT04_FD_78384 | JGI IMG/M metagenome (GOLD analysis project Ga0105047, IMG submission 78384) | Freshwater microbial communities from Lake Fryxell liftoff mats and glacier meltwater in Antarctica - MAT-04 (megahit assembly) | ecosystem: Environmental > Aquatic > Freshwater > Ice > Liftoff...
AAGCCGCGAAGTCCTTTCCGGCAGAAAGGACCTACGACTACTTTCGCCGCAGGCGAATCAAAGTAGGTCCAACTTGCCGAGTTGGACTTTCGCCGCAAGGCGAAGCGTATGCGGGTTGCAATGCCGCGCAGCCAAAAATCGTCGCCGTGATCCCCGTCCGCCTGACATTGACATGGCACATTGCAAGGTCGCTGGTCGCGGCAGGCCGCGAAGTCCTTTCCGGCAGAAAGGACCTACACTGTAAACGACTTCGAAAATCCCCAGCGGGATGTTTCGAACAAGCCGGTTGAGGCATCGCTCACGGCTCGTACCCAGACGCGGAAGTTGCCGCTGGACAAACCGGTCAGCGTTGACAGGTCAAGGCTCGTCCCGGAAACGAATGTCGGAACAACGGCGATGCGATTCTCATTCGCGTCGGTACTCACCCACAATTCGTAGTGTACGGCACTCACGTACGCCGTCCATGACAACGTTGAACCAGTCAGCGACAGCACAGGACGTTCGGCGATGTCCAAAGTCGCACCAGTTCCCCAGCGGCTGACACTGCCGTCAGCGTGCAATTGCTGAGCCCACACGGTGTAGACTCCGCGAGCCATCGCAGGCAGTTCCACGGAATTGCCGGTCACGGTCTGCCGGAAGACCGCCGCTGACTGACCTTCCCGCGATACATAGACGTCATAATTCCCGTCCGCCGGCCCGGCCCAGGTGATCACCGGTGTGCTATCCAGCGTCTTCAGCGGATCGACGGCAATCGCATCGTGGTAAACGACAAAGCGATACGGAGTCGACCATACCTCTGCATCCGGCTTCACCCACGCCGTGTACGTTCCGGGCGGCAGGCTGGCCGTGAACGAGGTGGCTGATGTTTGTTGATTGACGACTCGCTGCCCCGACTGATTATTCACCCACAAGTCGTATTGAGCCGCACCGATGTCGGTCCAGCGAAACGTATCGGTTTCGTAGGAAATCGCGGGCGGGCGAGGCACCACCGTGAACCGAGTGCCATCGGACCACGGGCCTGCTTTGCCGGTCGCACCGACGGCCTGCACCCAGATCGCATACGTGCCCGCATTCGCCAGCGTCACGGCCAGTTCCGGCACCGAGACTGTCACTTTGCGTTCGACAGTGCGAGTCGTCAGGTTATTGATCTGCACGACATAACTGGCCGCCCCATCGACTGCATCCCACGACACCAGCGACTCGACGCCATTCTTGAACGGGATGTTTTGGAAATTCGGAACCGGCTTCGCGGGGACTTCGGGATCAACGGCCAGAGACAGCAACCAGCTTTCATCGCCTGATGCTTTTTTCGAGTAGCCCTGAACGTACCAGACGCTCGCTATTGGATCGAACGCCAACTCGTTAACCACAACATCCTGCACACCATCCAGAGTGGGAAGGAGGCTTGAAACATCTATCGTCTCGGATGATCCCCTAAGCCGAATTACTCCATCGTTGGGCACGTACGAGTCGTCGGTAACGTAATACACGGATGAGCCGATTTGGGTTGCCGCATGGATTGAATATATTCCATACAATTCTGTAATCGGAGTTACCGTGTATCCGTCAGCAGCAGGAGTAACGTTAACGATAATATCACCAACTCCTCCGGAATCCGCCGCTCGGGCGACACCAATAAATCCTGCAGGAGACTCTTGCAATCTCAGAAAGGCTCCTACGGTGTAAGGCGAACTTGAAAACGAAGTAGTTAATCTGTTTCCTTGACTATCCCAAAGTTGCCCAACAGAATTAAAGTTTTCGTCGACAAGGAAGCCACCGAACAAAACGCCGGAATTTGACACGGCTGTCGCAGACCGAAACTCATTAAGTTCGCCTACAAAATACAGAATCTCATCATTCGTTGCGATTGCTCCAATTCCGGCATCTAACAATGCGGTACCATCAGACGTAACACCAATGACACTTGTTTGATATACCGGCGTAGCAGGTATGTACTGCCAGGCACCGCTGGAATTCACAAAATACGCTCCATAAGAAAATTTGTCAGCAGTAGAGGAAGCCTGTACCGCAAACATCGGCCCACTCGCACTCATGGAAACTCCACCCACGCTTGCATAAGACGATGCACTGGGATTCAGCTGCTCATACGGCGACTTGAATACCCAAGAATTAACATCCTCGAACACACCGTCCACCAGTTTCAGCTCATCAGCTCGTCCATGACCTGCGTCATCACCTCCGTAGAGAATCACTGAGTCGCCAATTTTTGTAACACCTCGCACGTCATAGTTCGCGACCTGCTGAAAGTCCACCGGCGTAAACACCGTCCCACCGAGTGCCGTACCGGACAGCAGCGAACGTACTTCTAGGCCTTCGAGTGCCGGGGCCACTGCGAAGCGATTTCCATTCAGTCGTCGCCGTTTGTGAAACTGACTTGCCCGCAACTGCAATTTCAACCTGCCCAGCAATCCCAGCACCATCCCTCAACTTCCGCCGCCAAACGCCCACACCAACCACCCCCCAAAAACGCCGCGTCAGGTTACCGTCTCACCCGCCCCAAACACAAGCGTTTTGTAGGTCCAACTTGCCGAGTTGGACTTCGCGGCTTGCCGCGACCTGCGACCATGCAATGTGCCATTTCCAAAATCAGCCCGCCGAATCGTTTGGGTTGGTTCGGTTTCCCTTGGATTTTGCGTGCCTTTGGGTTCGCCTTGCGGCGAAAGTCCATTCCGGCAGAATGGACCTACAGGTAGGTCCAACTTGCCGAGTTGGACTTCGCGGCTTGCCGCGACCTGCGACCATGCGACGTGCCATTTCCAAAATCAGCCCGCCGGATCGTTTGGGTTGGCTCGGTTTCCCTTGGATTTTGCGTGCCCATCTGGTTCGCCTTACGGCGAAGATCCAGCCCGGCAGGCTGGACCTACATTCGCCTGCGGCGAAGAATCTGTAGGTCCCGCTTGCCGAGCGGGACTTCGCGGCCCCGCCGCGACCTGCGACCTTGCGATGTGCCACGTCCAAAATCAGCCCGCCGGATCTTTGGGTTGGCTCGGTTTTTGATTGATAACGCTTGCCCATCGGTTCGCCTTACGGCGAAGATCCAGCCCGGCAGGCTGGACCTACTGCGCGAAACTTTCCGTTACAAACAACTTGCTTTATACTGCGTTCATGATTCGAAGGCCTCAGACAACAGGATTCTGGCGTGGTCGATTGCCGCATTGGGAAGTCGAAGATGGGCGGTATTTCGTCACCTTGCATCTGGCAGGAGCGATTCCTCCACAAGGCTTGCAGCGGATTGATCAGTGGTCAGCAGATTTGAAACTGCGTGAGGATCAGAATTCTCACGATGCGTCACTGCCGCTCATGCGGACGATCTTCCGCGATATGGAAGTCTGGCTGGATCGCTGCGACGTCAATACCCTGCTACGTGACGAAAAGATCGCAGAGATGGTGGTTGAAGCCATCCGACATCGCATCCAGACTCAGCGGTGGATCGTGTATGAATTTGTGATCATGCCGAGCCACATTCATCTGTTTCTGAGCGTGCTGGAGGGAACTTTGAAAGAATCGATGGAAGACTTCAAACGCTGGACGGGACATCAGGCAAGTAAACTGGTCGAACTGGCGAACGAGCGATTCTGGCAGGATGAATGGTTTGACCACTGGTCTCGCAGTGATGAACAGGACGAACGCATCGTCAAATACATTCAGCAAAACCCCGCCAAGGCCGGGTTGGTGACAGACTTTCAAGAATGGAATTACGGCGGATGGAAGTAGGTCCTGCTGGAGGTAGGTCCCGCTTGCCGAGCGAGACTTCGCGGCTTGCCGCGACCTGCGACCTTGCAATGTGCCATTTCCAAAATCAGCCTGCCGGATCGTTCGGGTTGGTTCGGTTTTCCTTGGATTTTGATTACCCATTGGTTCGCCTTTTGGCGAAAGTCCATTCGGGCAGAATGGACCTACATTCGCCTGCTGCGAAGAATCTGTAGGTCCAACTTGCCGAGTTGGACTTCGCGGCTTGTCGCGACCTGCGACCTTGCGATGTGCCATTTTCAAAATCAGCCCTGCCGGATCGTTTGGGTTGGATCGGTTTTTGATTGGTTATGGTTACCCATCGGTTCGCCTTGCGGCGAAGATCCAGCCCGGCAGGCTGGACCTATCGTAGGTCCTGCTTGCCGAGCAGGACTTCGCGGCTTGCCGCGACCAGCGACCTTACGATGTGCCATATCCAAAATCAGGACGGCGGATTGTTTGGGTTGGCTCGGTCTTTGATTGGCATTGGTTACCCATCGGTTCGCCTTGCGGCGAAGATCCAGCCCGGCAGGCTGGACCTACGTGAGAATCTCATGGATCACGCGACCGTGTACGTCAGTCAGTCGCATGTCGCGGCCTCCGAAGCGGAATGTCAGGCGTTCGTGATCCAGTCCCAACTGGTGCAGAATTGTGGCGTGGATGTCGTGGATATTCAATCGGTTTTCGACGGCACTCATTCCCATTTCGTCGGTGGCACCAAACGTCATGCCGCCACGGATACCGCCGCCGGCCATCCAGATCGTATATCCACTGACGTGATGATCACGCCCGTCGTCGCCTGAACTGTGCGGCGTGCGTCCCATTTCTCCGGCCCAGACGACGAGCGTTTCATCCAGCAATCCGCGTCGTTTGAGATCAATAATCAACGCGGCAACGGGCTGGTCCGTGATTCTGGCATTTTCCGCATGTCGCAATCTCAGTGCCCCGTGCTGATCCCACGGCGAGTTGTTGGCGTGAGTACTCGGGCAGGTGATTTCAATAAATCGTACACCAGCTTCCACCAGACGCCGCGCCCGAAGGCACTGCAGCGCGTAGAACTTGTCGAAATCGTTGTCACGATCGACTCCGTAAAGTTTCTGGGTTTCGGCAGTTTCGCCAGAAACATCACATAGCCCAGGCACAACGGTTTGCATCTGCGCAGCTGTCTCATAGTTACGGATGCTCGATTCAATCGCGTCGGAATCGCCCTGGGTCCGAGCAAACGCGCTGTCCTGTTCACGAAGAAAGTCGAGCTTGGCACGTTGCACGCTGGCCGGATCAGCGGCCGTGATATTGTCTACCGGAGTCCCCTTCGCGCGGACAAGCGTGGCCTGATGTGTCGCTGGCAAAAACGAACTTGCGAAGTTTTGAAATCCACCGTTTGGAATCCAGTCGTTGTTTAACAGGACATAACCGGGAAGCTGTTCGTTTTCCTGGCCAAGACCATACGAAATCCACGACCCCATACTTGGAGCTGCGGCGATGGATCGTCCGGTGTGCATGAGCAATGACTGCGCTCCATGGAGCGGTGATTCACCGGTCAGCGAACGGATCACACACAAGTCGTCAATTACCTTTGCGGCCTTCGGAAACAGATCGCTGACCCATAATCCGGATTCACCATGCTGTTGAAACTTCCACGGGCTGCCGAGCCATTTACGACCTGCGCTGACCGACTGCGACAGAGGATCAGGCTTCCACTTTGCCGGTTGGCCATGCAAGCTGGTCAGTTCCGGTTTCGGATCAAAGGAATCGACATGCGAGACTCCTCCGTCCATGAACAGAAAGATGACGCGTTTTGCACGTGGAGCGAAGTTGAGTGTCGATTGTGGACTGGCCCATTGGGATTCAGGAGCTGCCCCGGCGATCAACGGGTTCGCCAAACCAGCAAACGCGAGCCAGCCAAATCCCATACTCGACGAACGAAGGAATTCCCGTCGCGAAGTTTCCTGAGTCAGTGTTCTGTCATTTCTGATGACTCTATCGAACATACAGAAACTCCTTCATGTTAAAGATCACATGCGCCGCATCCTGCCAGGCAATCTGACACTCCAGCAATTCGCCAGCCGCGCCGCGCAGTTCGGCGCTGTGGCGAGTCAGTTGCAGCAGACTGGCGATTTCTTCAGGCTCAGGAGTGCGAGCCATCGCCGATTCCAGCATACCCTGTATTCGATGTTCGGGCGATGACGTTCCGTCGGTTAAGAGCCGATCGCTCCAATGTTTCGACATCGCGATGACGAACGGATCGTTTAACAGAGCCAGCGCCTGATCGGGGACGTTGGAAACATCCCGCCGGCCAACCGTCTGTTTGGGAATCGGTTGATTGAAGATGGCCAGGAAACGCGGTGGTTCCATCAGTGTCATTTCCAGATAAACACTTCGGCGACCGTCGCCGTCCAGAGGGCCTTTGAACAGTCGTTTCTGTGCATCTTCTGCCGTGCGAAAGGGTTCAATGGCGGGGCCAAACAAAGTTCTGTCGAGTCGTCCGCTTACGGCCAGCATCGCATCACGAATGGCTTCTGCTTCCAGACGTCGCATCGGCAGATGATGCCACAGTCGATTTTCCGGATCGATCTCGACTGCTTTTGGATCTGGGACGCTGGCTTGTCTCCAGGTGGAGGAGGTCACCAGCAAGCGAATCAGCTTCTTCGTCGACCAGCCATCCTGCATAAAACGATCGGCAAGATAATCCAGCAGTTCCGGATGAGTCGGCGCTTCGCCAAGATGGCCAAAGTCGTCTGGCGTCCGCACAAGTCCTTCGCCAAACAAATAATGCCACACGCGATTGACGTAGACACGTGCCGTCAACGGATTGCGATGATCGACAACCTGCCGCACCCATGCCAGTCGTCCACTTGAAGAAGGGGTCTCTCGTTCTGGTTGTTCGCCCAGAAAACGGACGTGGCCGCGATCAACTTCGTCGCCGAATTCGGTATATGAACCACGGATCCCCAGGCGTTCATCACGTCCCTCGTTCCATTCGGCCACTGATCCAATAGTGCGATCCGGCTGTAATGTCTTTTCGGCAGTCCGATATTCTTCTACGAGCCGCGAGATTTCTTCATCACTCGCAATTTCGTTCGGCAACAGTTTCAGATTCAACGCGTCATTCAGCAACCGAACGTCTTCTTCGCTGCATTCGCCCGCCGACCAGCGTTCGACTGTTGTACGCAGCAACATTGTCAATCGCAATGACCAGTCTTCTTCGCCCTGCAACTCATCGAACAGCGGCTGGAAGCGGCTAAGTTCATCCAGAGGCACCTGACCGGGTGCGTGCTGATAGACTCGTGTTACGCCGAACCATGATCGCGCGTCCGCCAGTTCTTCCTCTTTGACGCCGCCATAATTGACGCGGGCCGGGAAGTAGTTGTTCAGTGACTTCGTGGCGAGTTCCAGGTAAACGCGGCGTGATGCCTTATCGGGCGTTCCTTCCAGAGTGCTGAAATTCCCTGAGGTCAGCGTCTGCCAGCCCGGCAAGGGCCGACTCGGAAACGTCAGACGTTCGGGATTGATCGCGCGATCAAGAATAAATGACAACGATGCAAACCTGCCGGCAGCAAATTCAATGGAGAACGTCACTGGAGACGTTGGATCAAACTGAGGGCTCTGCACAGATCCCGCGAGACGCTGAGACCAGACGTGGGAAAACCGACCTGCCGGCAGCACATGCAGGAGTGCAGCGTCACCTTCGTCGGTAATGACAAATTCACCATCACGAACAAGCCCGTGCTGCATTCCAAAGCCTTCCCATCGCCAGCCGCCGGAGGCTTCGTTCTTCGTGAAGTCTGCAAGCAGTGTGAGATTCTTCTGGTTGGCAGCGATTCGACGTTCGCGTTCCTGAAGGAATTCCTCCGCAGTCATGGGAGAACTCAGAGAACGCTTCCAGAATTCCGCAAGCGATGTGGGGAACGCGGTTGCCGAATTGCCATCAGCCGCGATTGCCTTGATTTTATCGACGACACCGCCCGATCTGTCGGTCGCCGTTGCATCAAGCCACAGCCTGGCGAGTTCTTTGCGAAGTTGTCGCTTGATCTCGCGAAGCTGACTGATAACAGACTCATTGGGATCAACCGCATCAACAGAACGGGCACTGAAGCGAGTACTCATCAGCATCCCAGCGACCGAGTAATAGTCTCGCTGCTCGACGGCATCCAGCTTGTGATCGTGACACTGGGCACAGGCCAGCGTCGTGCCCAGAAAAGCTTTGCCGAGTGTATCAATCATATTTGCAACGGCTTCCTGTCCAACGCCTTCCACGTCCGCGTTGTCGCCATGGCGGCGTTCACCCAGTCGCAGCATCATCGGAGCTGTCAGCGATTCGTTCAGGCCCGTGGCCTGATCAATTCGAGGTTCAAGCAGGTCGCCTGCGATTTGTTCCATGACGAATTGAGGATACGGAAGATCTGAATTGAAGGATCGGATCAGATAGTCACGATAGCGCCACGCATTCTTGGCAGGCACGTCCCATTCATAGCCATGCGTATCGGAATAATGGACCACGTCCATCCAGTGCCGCGCCCAGCGTTCACCGAAATGCGGACTGTCGAGCAGCACCGTACAGAGATCGTCCCAGGCCTGCGGAGAATCATCCGCTTCAAAACGGGTCACCAGTTCTGGTTCTGGAGGCAGCCCGGTCAACGCGAAACTCAGACGCCGCACGAGTGTCCGACGATCTGCTTCCGGCACCGGACTGAGTCCCGCTGACTCAAGTCTCGCGAGGATGAAACGATCGACATCGTTCCGGGGCCACTTGTTCTGCTGCACGTCGGGAACCACAGGACTGCTTACCGGCTTCAGGCTCCACCAGTCGAGGCGGTCCTGAAATGTGGTTTCCCAATCGGCGACTTTATCCGGCCGCTTCACCTCTCCATCTCTCGAATCCGGGGCACCCATCTGTACCCAGGCTACGAAGTCATCGACAATCACATCCGGAAGTCGCGGCTGACTGGGAGGCATCGCCGAGGCGTCATCATCGTGCCGCATCGCACGAATCAATGGACTTTCATCGGCATTGCCAGGCACGATTGAAGGAACGCCGGATTCGCCGCCAAGTTGCCAGCCGGCTTTCAGATCAAGTCGCAATTCGCCCCGTAGTTCTTTTGATTCTGCACTGTGGCACTTGTAGCAGTGTTCAATCAGCACAGGTCGGATCTTCGTTTCGAAGAATTCGATTCCGTCGTCTGCGTGGCAAACACGATATCCCTCGGCCGTCCAGAAACACGCCAGCACGCAGGCGAGCAAATTTGCCCATCGGCTGAGCCGATTTCCAGACTTAGTCTGTCGCGGTTTCATTAACGGAGAACTCCGAAAGGTGGGGACAAGTTTGGGCGGGGCGTGATCTGCAGGCAGATGATTGGTTCTATCAGTAGATTCAGAATGATCACGACGAAATTGTAACGTGTCTGGGACGCTCCGCGACAGGAGCAACCGGGGCGTGCGGACGAAAAATACATTCTTCGATGGCGAGCGGTGGGTGTCAGCCCACCGGTATTATGCGTGCAAAACTCGATGGGCTGACACCCACCGCTGGCCGGAAATTCCATCGCCCAATTATTTCCGTGAACAGGTAAGGCAGCGTTTGAGTTCACCATTTGTTGATGCAATCAGGAAAGCAATTCCTCAACCACGCGACCATGGACGTCCGTCAGGCGAAAATCACGGCCTTGAAATCGGTAGGTGAGGCGGCGGTGGTCGATGCCGAGCAAATGAAACATTGTGGCGTGCAGATCATGCACCTGAACCGGATTGGACGTGATGTTATAGGAAAAATCGTCCGTTGTGCCCCATGACATCCCGGGCTTGATTCCGCCGCCAGCCAGCCAGATCGTGAAACATCGCGGATGATGATCCCGACCATAATTGGTGCCCGACAGATTTCCCTGACAGTAAGCTGTCCGTCCGAACTCTCCACCCCAGACGACCAGTGTTTCATCCAGCAGCCCTCGCTGCTTCAGATCTCTGATAAGCCCCGCTGATGCCTGGTCCGTGTCGCGACATTGCCCGCGAATCTGCTCTGGCAGTTTACCGTGCTGATCCCAGCCTCGATGGAACAACTGCACAAACCGAACACCTCGTTCGGATAAGCGGCGAGCCAGCAGACAGTTGGATGCGTAGCTGCCGCGTATATGAACATCAGGACCGTAGAGATCAATGACGCTCTGCGGTTCATCGGAAAAATCGACCAGATCCGGAATGGAACTCTGCATCCGAAATGCCATTTCATACTGAGCGATCCGCGTGGCAATCTCCGGGTCACCCACCAGATCGAGTCTCTTGTGATTCAATGCCGCCACATCGTCCAGCATCGCCCGTTTGGTATCTTGTGAGACACCCGGCGGGTTGTTCAGATACAGCACCGGATCTTTGCTGCCTCGCAGTTTGATGCCCTGATGTGTCGTGGGCAAGAATCCGCTGCCCCAAAGTCGGTCGTACAACGGCTGATCATTTTTGTTTCCGGATCCCAGCGACGTCATGGCGATAAAACTTGGCAGATTGGAGTTTTCAGAACCCAAACCGTAACTGAACCACGATCCCATGCTGGGACGTCCGGCCAGTTGCGATCCCGTCTGGAAAAACGTGATGGCCGGGTCATGATTGATCGCCTGTGTCTCCATCGATTTTACAAAACACAAATCATCTGCAATCTCAGCCGTGTGCGGGAGAAGTTCGCTAAGCAACGCACCGCTTTCGCCATGCTGCCGAAATTGAAAGATCGAAGGCGCGACCGGAAATCGTTTTTGTCCGGACGTCATGGTCGTAATGCGTTGCCCCATGCGAATACTGTCAGGCAGATCTACGTCGAACAGGTTATTCATTTGAGGCTTGTGGTCGAAAAGATCCATCTGTGACGGACCACCACTTTGAAACAGATAGATCACCCGTTTTGCTCTGGGGGCAAAATGGGTGACGTCTGCAAACCCGGAGGTCTCCGCCGCGTAACCATCCTCGGACAGCAGGGAACTCAACGCCGCGATGCTGAGTCCCGTCGCACTGCTGCCGCAGAAAAACCGTCGCGTCAATTGCTGGACGACACGTGCGATTTGATGGTGTTGATTGAAGTACATTGACATGATTGAGCGACTTTATTCCTGTGTGATCGTTTCATCCAGATTCAGGATCGAAAGAGCGACCATCGTCCATGCGGCATGATTGACGGGATCCAGATCGGCGTTGCGAGGAGATTCGCCATAGTCGAGCAACTTTGCTGCATCTTCGGGAGAAGTTCTAAAGGCCGCCTGATGCCGTTCGAGCGACTTTTTCAGAATCTGTAACTCGTCCGGTGAAGGTGGTCGAGTCAATGCAAGACGCCAGGCCAGCGTCAGTCCGTCTTCGGTTTTGTCGTTCGCCGCGTGCATCATGCGTTCGGCCAGATGTCGGGCTGCTTCAACAAATGTGATGTCGTTTTGAAGTGTCAGGGCCTGAAGTGGCGTGTTTGTTTTGTCGCTGCGGACCCGACACATATCGCGGGAGCCACCGTCGAAAACGGATAATTGAGGTGGTGCAACAGTCCGTTTCCAGAATGTGTACAAGCCGCGACGATAAAGATTTTCGTCGTGGTCCTGGACATAAAAATCGATCGAAGTTTTTCCTGTCCCGAAGGAAAGTTCTTCCCACAGTCCTTCCGGCTGATACGGCTTCACCGCCGGACCGCCCATTGTTTTTACCAGCAAGCCGCTGACCGCTAATGCCTGATCGCGAATGGCGGCACCGCTTAAGCGTAGTCTTGGTCCGCGAGCCAGCAGTCGGTTGTCCGGATCCTTTTCATAACGCTCGCGGGGTACGTGTGACGACTGTTGAAATGTTGCGCTCGTCACGATGAGACGATGCAGCGCCTTCACGTCCCAACCAAGTCTCACGAATTCTGTAGCCAGCCAGTCCAGAAGTTCCGGATGCGAAGGTGGATCGCCGCGTGTGCCAAAATCTTCCGATGTTTTCACCAGGCCGATGCCGAAGTGATGCTGCCATAAGCGATTCACGATGACTCGGGCCGTCAGCGGGTTCTCCGGACTAACCAGCCATTGAGCGAACTCAAGTCGATCTTTAGGCGATGTTTCAGCAGACGTCTGGAACACCTGCGGCAGACTCGGCGGCATCACTTCGCTTGTGTCTGGTTGATCGTACGCGCCGCGTTTCAGCAGGAATGCAGGTTCACGATCTGCTTGCTCCTGCATTACCATCACGGGAGTCGTCACCTTGCCGCGAGACTCTTCAACTTCTTGTTCCAGTGTTTTAATATCTTCCGCTGATTCAGGACGATCCTGTTTGAGACTTTCCAATTCGGCGATCGATTGAGTCAACTGGTCCTGCACAGTTGGGTTAGGCACGTCGATGAATGGGACAGCCGCTCCTTTGCGTCCATCGATTCCCTTTTCGGGAACATTATTGAAGTAGGCATAGAGCTGATAGAACTCGCGCTGCGACAACGGATCGTATTTGTGATCATGGCAGCGAGCACAACCGGCTGAAAGGCCCAGCCACACATTCGCCGTCGTATCGACTCGATCAATTACGTATTCCACTTCGAACTCTGCATCCAGACTGCCACCTTCGTCGTTGATTCGGTGATTGCGATTGAATCCGGTCGCCAGCCTTTGGGACATCGTGGCGTCAGGAAGCATGTCGCCTGCAATTTGTTCGACCGTGAATTGATCGAACGGCATATTTTCATTCAACGCCTGAACAACCCAATCTCGCCACGGCCACATGAAACGTTCCCAATCGGCCTGATATCCCGCACTGTCGGCATAACGCGCCGCTTCAAGCCAGTCCAGAGCCATATGTTCGCCGTAGGCTGGTGAATCCAACAGGCGATCAACGACACGTTCGTACGCATCGGGGGATTCGTCCGACAGAAACGCATCGACTTCGGCAGGCGTTGGTGGCAACCCGGTGAGTGTAAAAGTCGCTCGGCGAATCAGCACGTAACGATCGGCTTCAGGAGAAGGAACAAACGCGTCACCTTGAAGCCTTGCGAGGACGAAATTGTCGATCTCATTGCGAGGCCAGGCGTGAGTTTCAACCAGTGGAACCGACGGTCGCTGTGGAGGAATAAACGACCAGTGTGTGTTCCATTCGGCTCCACTTTCGATCCATCTTTGCAAAATTGCAATCTGTGCCGACGATGGCTGACGGGGTGCATCCGGAGGAGGCATTCTGACATCGTCGTCGGTACTCTTGATCCGTTTGAGAAGTTCGCTGTTGTGTGGTATCACCCGGTCGATCACACGATGTCCGTCGCGGTCTTCATAGACACCTTCCGGAATATCCAGTCTCAGGTCAGCCTGCCGTTGTGCATTGTCCGGTCCGTGACAGTCCAGACAATAATTCGCAAGGATTGGTCGCACGTGGAGGTTGAAGTCGAGCGGTTCGTCGGCCAGGACAAAACTATTCAGATATGCGGTGCAGATCGCGGTGATCGCCCAAGTCTGAAATTGCAGGAGATGAAGTACCTTGAAATTCATAGGAGACCTTCAAAGCGAAATACAAAAGACACTGTCGCCTGCGGCTTGCCGTTAAACGATTCAAGATCCGCCGCTCGCTCAACTATCAATGACATTGTGGACCACGTGACCGTCAAGATTTGTAAGCCGCACGTTGAGGCCACTGTAATTGACCGTCAGTCGTTCGTGATCGATACCAAACAAGTGCAGCAGCGTTGCCTGAAAATCGTTGACGTGAACCGCATCCTGCACGGGAGCCCAGCCGATTTCGTCGGTTTCCCCATGCGCGATGCCGCCTTTGATTCCCCCACCGGCCATCCACATTGTAAAGGCCTTAGGATGATGATCCCGGCCATCGTTGCCCTGGCCGAGCGGAGTACGCCCGAATTCACTACCCCAGACAACGAGCGTATCGTCGAGCAAACCACGTTGTTTCAGATCTCGAAGCAGAGCGGCCACGGGCTGATCGGCCATCCGACAATTCCATGCAAGGTCATACTCGAGGTTGCTGTGCTGATCCCAGGAGGCATGCACGATGTTGACGAAACGAACGCCGCGTTCTACTAGTCGTCGGGCCAGCAGGCAATTCGTAGAGAACCGATGGTACGTCCCGCCTACCTGCATTTCAGCCGTGGGCCGTGGAGTTTCTCGGCCGATTCCGTAGGCATCGAGTGTCGCCTGAGACTCACCGGAAAGATCGGTCAGTTCGGGTGCGGCCGCCTGCATTCGGAAGGCGAGTTCATACTGCGAAATTCGACTGGCAATTTCTGAATCGCCGACGGCTTCGTATCGAAACTGGTTCAACTGGCGAACCGTATCCAAAGCCCGCCGTTGATTGGTTCGTGTCATGCCCGGAGGATTCGACAAGTACAGAACCGGGTCGCCCTGATCTCGAAATGGCACACCCTGATAAGTCGAAGGTAGAAAGCCGCTCGACCAGTTCGATGATCCGCCGCTTGCTCCCCGTCCTGCAGTCAGAACCACATAGCCCGGCAGGTTTTGCGATTCGCTGCCCAATCCATAGACAAGCCATGATCCGATCGTTGGTCGGCCCAATTCGGCCTTCCCGGTACTCAACAGCAACTGCCCTGGGTGATGATTGAATTGTTCGCCGTGCATCGTCCGAATCAGGGCTATATCATCTGCACATGACGCGATTTCGGGGATCAGATCAGAATACTCAATGCCGCAATCGCCACGCTTCCGAAACCTCGCCGGCGTGCCCTTCAGGACCGCTTTGTCCTTTTCGATGAATGCAAATTCCGCATCTTTGAGTATTGAATCCGGCATCCGTTCGCCGTGGCGCTGATTCAGGATCGGCTTTGGGTCGAACATATCGACCTGGCTGGGACCACCTTCAAGGAAGATGAAGATGCAGGACTTCGCCCGAGGAGCAAAATGCAGATTCCGCACAGCCTGAATATCGTTGACATCGGCATTGGAGGCAGCCTGAGCGTCGCGCTGCAGCATCGATGACAAGGCCACACCACCGAGCCCGCTGGCTGCAGATGTGAAAAACTGCCGACGACCGGCGTTCCGTTTTTCATCGAAGATTGACATGCGTTATTCTCGCGTGATGAATTCGTCAAGGTTCAGAACAGATCGAGCTACAGAGATCCACGCCGCCAGTTCGTCGCTCGGAACGGAATCGTCTCCATAGTCACCAACGAACGCGACGGCATCGTCCGAATGCTGCGACCAGGATAAACGTTCTTCGTTAAGAAAGTTCAGCAACACTTGTTCTTCAAACGGTTCCGGTGAACGATTCAGACACACATGAAACAGCCGATGTATGCGACATTCATCCGTTTCCGCCGTCATCGCAAGTTGCCGCCCCAGCGATTGCGCGCATTCGACAAACACGGGATCATTCAATGCGGTCAAGGCCTGAAGAGGCGTGTTCGATCGGTTGCGCGTGGCCTGGCACAGATTGCTTTCAGGGCCGTCAAACATCACGAGACTGGGATACGGATTCGTCCGTTTGAAATGGATGTACATGCCTCGACGATAACGATCCGGTTTGTCGGAAAGCAACCAGTGAGTTTTGTATTTGTAGCCCAGATCGCTGACACCACTCGGCAGTTCCGGAAAAATCGTCGGTCCGCCGATCGCTCTGTGCAAAAGTCCGCCGGCATCGAGAAACAGATCTCGCACGATTTCGGCTTCAAGCCGGTAGCGAGACTGCCGCCACAGCAATCGATTCTCCGGATCAATCTCGACAGGATCCGTTTGCTCACCAGACGAAGGACGATGAACCGAATCCTGCCGATAGGTGGCCGACATTAAAATCGTCCTGATCAGCCGCTTTCGGTCCCAGCCAGACTCCATAAACTCAACGGCCAGCCAGTCCAGAAGTTCCGGATGTGAGGGCGGCTGACCCTGGATACCAAAGTTATCGGCGGTCGTGACCAACCCATTTCCGAACAAATGCTGCCAAATATGATTCACGGCAACTCGGGCTGTCAGCGGGTTATCACAACTGACGATCCAACGGGCCAGGTCCAGTCGATCACCAGTTTCAGCGCGCCGCTTCAAGGGATTGAGCACCACCGGAGTCGCTTCGGAAACCATGGTGCCTTTTTGTTTGAAGTCCCCGCGCAGCAGGACATGGGTGTTCCGACGATCCTGGTTCGATTCGGTGACCGTCATGATGCCAGGCTTCGGTAGGTGTCGGTGTTCTTCCGAAAGCTGCCGGATCTCCCTGCGTGTATCGTCGAGCTGCGAGTTCAGAGAATTCCAGAACCGGACAACAGCTTCGGATTGAGACGAAGGTTCTGCAACCAACGCTGCGATCGCAGACTTCAGTTGGTCATTGATATCAAAGACTTCGAAGAAAGATTCCGCAGACTTGTCGCCAAGTGACATTGACCACTCCTGCGGCGTCTTGTGTTTGAGCATCGCTTCGATGTTCGTTTTGCGAGTTTCCAGACGTTTCGCATGGGCGTCGTAGGTTGCCTTTGCTGCCTCATAACGAGCTTTTTCCTCCGAGGTTCCCTCAATATCGATGTCACTTTCCGCAGCATTGTTGAAGAACGCATAAAACTGGTAGTACTCCGACTGCGAAATCGGATCGTATTTGTGCGAATGGCATTGAGCACATCCAATCGTCAGTCCCAGCAACGCGGTTCCCGTCGTATTGACGCGATCAACGATTTCGCGATTGCGATAGTCTTCCTTGTTGATCCCTGATTCGTTGTTCTTGATATTCATGCGATGCAGCCCGGTGGCGATCTGCTGATCCTGTGACGGCGCATTGAGGAGATCTCCGGCCAGTTGTTCCGTGACGAACTGGTCGTACGGCTGATTCTGATTGAACGATCGAATCACCCAGTCGCGGTAGCGCCACGCATTCGGTCGGACGTCGTCACGTTCGTAGCCAAACGTGTCAGCATAACGTGCAAGATCGAGCCAGTGACGCCCCCATCGTTCTCCGAAATGTTTTGAGGCCAGTAATTGGTCGATGGTTTTTTCATAGGCAAGTTCTGGATCTTCGTTGTCAAGTTGTTCCACTTCCTGTTCGGGAGGTAACAGGCCGGTCAGGTCAAGATAAACACGTCTCAGCAATTTCTCCGGACTCGCTTCCGGCGACGGTTCGATTCCTGCTTGTTTCAGTCGCGACAACACGAACTGATCGATCTCGTTGCGAACTTGTCCTGTGTTCTGAATCTCCGGGGGTGCTTTGCGAACGGGAGCGACGAAGGCCCAGTGCTGTTCGTAGACAGCGCCTTGTTGAATCCATTTTGTCAACAATGCAATGTCTGGTGCCGACAGCCTCGGCCCTTCCGGTGGCATGCGTTCGGATTCATCGATCGCTGAAACGCGGTGAAGCAATTCACTGGCGGCAGGATTATCGGGGACGATTGGGAAATGTCCGCTGTCGGATTTTGCAACGGCCGCTTCACGCACGTGAAACGCCACACCGGCTTCCTGTTCTGCAGGACCGTGGCATGCGAAGCAACGCTTTGCCAGTAGAGGCTGAACATCGCGTGCGAAACTAATCTGCTGAGCCACTCCGTTCGCTGCAACAGCGATCCATGCGGCGAGATAAAGGGTGTAGAAGGTGAACTGCGGCATGTGAATTTGCAATTTGACCAGGGGGGCTACTGAATTGGCAGGAATTCGGTCCGCATGGCAGGAAAGTAGCTATGCGGGTCTAAAAGTCTGAATTCGGGGGGGGGGGCACGGGGTGTGGAAACGTTGATTCTAACCGCTGTCCGCTCTGCTTCAACAACTTGATTGTCGATTTCGCTCAGGCACAACGGAACTGACAGCAAAAAATCCGACGAAGATTTCAGCAGCAGCAGTCTGTATGCTGGATCGAGCCTTTAAAAAATCTCAGCCGCCCAGGAAAACACTCTTCCCATCGTCGGTCAATTCAGTAGCCTATATGTGACGTGACGAATCTGTCGTGTTGCCACTTTTCTTTGTAGTCTCACCGAACTTGCGGGTGAGTGCCGCACTTATAATTGGAGACATATCATGACGACGCCCTCTGCAACTGGTTCGAGCGATGGTTTGATTTCGGCTTCCGTCGGATTCGAAGGAGCGAACCAGTTGGCCGACGTAAAGCTCGTTCAGGCATTACTGAATCTTAACCCGGATGCCATCGGACGCCTTTTGAGCGTTGATGGCAAGAGCGGGTCAAAAACCATCGCGGCTGTCAAAAATATTAGTTGGCTCGTCGCACGACCAGCGTACCCGATGGACGTGTCGGTCCAGGACGCGGCACAATCGCACGACTCGCGCAGGATGCGGTGACCATCCCGACCTCACCAGGAGCCGCGCCAGGAGCTGGTCCCGGAAACAACGCACCAGGCGGCAGCGCAGATGAAGAGTCAAGGACAAACGCTGAGTTCAAATCTCTCGTGCAGCAATTTGTTGACTTCGTGCAAACCACGTACGGCATTACGATTCGAGCAAGTGCCGATATCCGCGATGCTGACAAAGCACAGCGCTGGCACATCGCTCACATGATTAAATACAACAGTTACGGGACGCGAAAACCAAAAGTCTATACGATGATTGGCGGGCATGCTTTGATTTCGTTTGACCATCTGTCGAACCCAGCCCTGGTCTGGGGAGGAAATGTTGATCCTTCCTTTTTCCTGCGAGACGCAAACGGCAACACCGTTTCGATTCAAAACGGCGCCATGTCGAGTCCGCTGGACGAAACGAAAACTCGAGCCAGAGCATTTGACGTCCTGAAGAGTTACGGGACAGGCACGGCAGAGAATCGTCCCGGCGACGCCCACAGCGGCATGGTTGCGCCCGGATATGACGGCTGTTGCGAACCGTGCATGTGTGGAAACAAGAAATCCAAACATGTTCGCGGAGTTGCAGCGGATCTGTCCAATATGACTGCACTCAGGGCAAAACTGGTTCCTCCAACGAACGCAAGCGTGGATACGTTGCTGGCAAACTACCGCCTGCATCGACCAATTGTCGATAAAGAGGAATGGCACGTTGAACTCGTCGAGTGACCTGCCTCGCCTTATCGTCCGAATCAGTTGCTGCTACACTTTGCCAAGTCCTGCCCGAGTCCTTTGGTTTTCCTGGAACGCGCCATGTTGAATATCGTTGGTCAGCGCGGAAACGATTCTCAGTTCTGTGATGGGATGGCTCGCCGTCGAATGTTGCAGATCGGTGCGTTGGGCACGTTTGGACTGAGTTTGCCTCAGCTTCTGCGAGCCGAACAGAATCCTTTGTTGCATCCTTCAGCGCGTTCGAAGAAATCGGTCATTCTGATCTGGATGCATGGCGGTCCGTCACAGCTTGATACGTTCGACATGAAGCCAGGGGCTCCGGCCGAGTATCGTGGTGCATTCGCACCAATCGCATCGAACCTGCCGGGTCTGGACATCTGCGAATTACTGCCTGAACACGCCAAAGTCATGGATAAGTGTACGGTGATTCGCAGCTTCTCCCACGGAAATGGCGACCACTGGGCCGCAGCACACTGGATGCTGACCGGTCGAACTGGTGCAACCGGAAACAGTCGCGCGCCCCGGCAGCCGTCCATGGGAGCGGTGGCATCTCATCTGTTGGGACCAACGCGGCCCGGGACGCTGTCGAACGTGAATATCAACGACGGCGGCTTCGGATATCACGGAGGAGCCTGGCTGGGCGTCAACACCAATCCTTTCCGTTACGGGGAAGTCAGCTACGGAAATGAAGCAGGCCGTCTGCCCAGTGGAGACCACAACAGTTTCTCGCTGATCGATGGTCTGTCAGAACATCGCGTGATGGATCGGACGTCGCTGCGGCAGCAGTTGGACGGATTGAAAAGAAGAATTGACGGTCATCACTTGTTCGATCAAATGGATGCCGTTGATCAGCAGGCGATGGATCTGGTGCTGTCCGGTCGAGTTCGCAAAGCGTTCGATGTAACGGACGAAGATCCCGTGCTACGAGAACGCTACGGCACCGGTTGGGGCGAACAGGCGCTGTTGGCCAGACGACTAATCGAAGCGGGTGTCCGTTATGTGTCATTGAACACCGGATACTTCGACGATCATTCCAATATCGAAAAAGCGTTGCGTAACAAGCTGCCGCGTCACGACAAAGCCGTTGGTGTGCTGATTCAGGATCTTGCTGAACGAGGCATGCTGGACGATACGCTCGTCGTCACTGCCGGCGAATTTGGTCATACTCCGCGCATTAATCCCAACGCTGGTCGTGATCACTGGCCGCAGGCGCAAAGCATTCTTCTGGCAGGCGGCGGTTTTCGGCACGGGCAGGTCATTGGGAGTACCAACGACAAAGCCGAGCATCCCACGTCGCGCAAAATCGGCGTGGAAGATTTCTGTGCCACGGTCTACCACGCGATGGGTCTGACAGTCGATGACAAGCTGATCGATCCATCCGGACGCCCCGTCGCCCTCGTGCCCGGCGGCAAGGTACCGCCGGAACTGCTGTAAGGCCGAGCGCAGGAACTTCCGTTACGACTTCGTTGATGTCCGACTTCCGAAGATTGATTTTGGCCGGATCCCGTGACTTGATGTATTTGTCACACGCACGGGCGGAAATGTCGTCATCGATATGTTCGGTTTGACCGAAGGTCGTGAGACTCACGAACTGCCATCATCCGGATCGGCGTGAAACATATGCAGCAGCCGATGTGCAATCGGAGTCACCAGCAGTCCGGCGATGAACAGAAAGATCAGCCCGCAGTACAGGGCGTAGCAGCCTGCAAAGATTTTCCCCGCATCCGTGCCAGGTTCTCCGACTGGTCCCATCGCGCCCAGCAGCATAGCAGCATTGACGAAGGCTTCTGGCCAGCGTTGCCCTTCGAAGTGTCGATATCCGAGCATTCCGATCAGCAGTGACACAACTCCAATTGCGCCGGCAACGGCGCAATAACGCGCCATTCGCCACAGGAATTTCCTTCGCGACAGCAGAGCCACATGGCGGCGTTCAAACAATGTTTTCTTCGTCACTTGCCACGTCCTGTCACAGCAGCAGCGGAGTCGGGCCGCCCGGTAATACTGCGGAGCAATTCGGATTCCTGCAGCATGATATAGTTTTTGCCGAAAACTGCATTCGAGCAGGAGACTGCGAATTCGCACGCCAGTCGCAGGCTGATACCTGGAAGCCGCCGGATACTCGGAACGACGACAATTTGCCGCAGACCAATTACAATCGGCTGCTGCGGCAGCCATCGCCATACATACTTTTCCCCCAAACACCAGTAACGAAGCACAATCAATGCCAACCGTGATGATTACGCCTGAAGCGATAATCGGCGTACAAGGACCGTGGGTTCCGATGTTTGATGCGGCCGGTTTTACCATTCAGTATCCGGATGACGACACTCTCTCACGCGGCTTGTGCAGTTTGGAAGAAACGATTCGAGTCCTGAGTTCCGCCGATGCCGTGATTGCCGGAGGCGAGTTTTTTACTCCCGATGTCATCGCCGCACTGCCGAAACTGAAAGTGATTGCCCGCGCAGGAGTTGGCTACGATCGTATCGATGTTCCGGCGGCAACGAAGCATGGAATTCCGGTCACCATCACACCCACTGCAAATCATGAGTCGGTCGCCGAAACGACGTTTGCTTTATTGTTTGCGATCGCGAAAGGCATTTTGCCGAATGACGCCGGCGTTCGGTCTGGAAAATGGCGCAGAGATGTGACCGAACCTGTTCGCGGAAAAACGCTTGGACTCGTGGGACTCGGTCGCATCGGTCGCAGTACCGCGAAGCTGGCTCGCGCGATTGGCATGACAATACTGGCCACTGAAACATATCCAGACCAGGAGTTTGTGCGTCAATTTGGTGTCGAACTGGTTTCGTTTGAGTCGCTTCTGTCCCGCAGCCACTACGTGTCGATTCATTGCCCGCTGAACGCCGAGACGAACGGTCTCTTCAATCGAAGCGTCTTTGCGAAGATGAAACCGGGAAGCGTGCTGATCAACACCGCACGCGGCGGTCTGGTGGTTGAGGCGGATCTGATCGACGCTCTGAAGTCCGGTCATCTTTTCGCCGCCGGACTGGACGTCTTTGAAGAGGAACCTGCGAAAGCCGACAACCCACTCTTCCGATTGGAGAATGTCGTCCTCAGCCCGCACGTTGGCGGCATCGACCGACTCTCGACGGAGAACATGGCCATTGAATCGGCGGACTGCATCATCAAACTTTCCCGCAATCAATGGCCCGTCGGTGCCGTCGTCAATGATGAACTGCGAAGCAACTGGAAATGGACCTGACGCAGGTTCACACTGGCGTGCAGCAGGACGTCAGTCCTCCGATTTTGGCGCGCCATGTTGGTTGCGGTGCAGGGGATCGGGCGACTTACGTCGCTCCGCTCGCCGGTCGTTCCACTCGACCACCCGGCAACTTCAAATCACTGCAGGATGCATTTCACTCTGTCCTCAGATCGAAATGGTTTCCACATCGCGTGAAGGTATCCAGCCAATTTGTCCTTGGCGGATTTTGACCTGAGTCCAGTCGCCCCGCGTCGTGAGAATCTGGACTCGATGTCCCTGCGCGGCGTCGAGCGACAGGACCGATTCAAATGATTCGCCATCACCAGCGTGCAATGTGATGTTACTGGCAACGACGACGGCATCCTCCCTGTCGCTTGGCTGGGTCGAAGCGAGGACTGCCGAAGTCAGCGAAGTTGCCAATAACAGCAGCGGTACAATCGCGAATCGCCATACCGGGAATCGGTATTCGAGCGCGCGGGCAGTCAGTAAGCTCCAGAACAGCAGAGAAGATGTCACCAGCGTCCAAATGATGACTGACATTCCGGTCACGTCGATCAGAAGAGCATTCATTGTGCGCAGTTTCTGCAGGAACAATTCCGGGGACATTGCGTCGCCAGAAGACGCCAGGGTTGAGGAATTGGTCTTTGATTTCTGGACTTTGACCAGTGAGTTCGCGAATTCCAGATTGACTGTCAACTGGTGATTACCCGGATCGAGCCGCCGCGCTCGTTCATAGTTTACGATGGCTCGCCCAAGCTGGTTGCTTTGCAGACAGGCATTGCCGAGATTTCCGTAGAGTCTCGCATTGTGTACGCCTGAATCGACAAGCAATTGGTATTTTGCGACGGACGACGTAAACAGGTCATTTGCTTCAGCCGAGTCGGACGTTGCGACGTCAGTGGCCCGCGAATATAAGTCGCCTGCCTCCTTCAGTAGCGTCTGCTGCTGAATTGGGGAAAACGTGATGATTTCAGGAGCCTGCTTTGTCGCATTCGCAGCGGTCGCAGGTTCAGATAGAGCTGCTGAAGTTTCCGCCGCCGTGACAGCACTCGCAGACGATGCCACGATCGCTGCGATGATGAGCATCGACGCCCGCTGGGTTGTGCTGTTGACTGCTCTGGTTCTCGCAGCGAGGTTTTTTGTGGCCCGTCCTGAACGACGAACCTGCGACTTGCTGAGCGAATTGAGTGCGGCTTCGATCCGCGTCAGCAGTGCGCTCGCCTGCTCTCGAGATTCACTCAGCGATTGCGGGGAAGAACCGCTCAACTCAGATTCTTCACAACGCAGAAAGAACGCTTCGACATCATTGGCGACCTGGGAGATTCCAGCCGTTCGCAATGCGCCAACGGCGACCGCCGATGGAGAGCACGCCTGTTTTGTGCGGCTTGCAATGTACCGAGTGAGAGCTGCGACAATCTCCGGTGACCGCTCGGCGGATTCAATCGCCCTGAAGCATCGAGTCTGTGCCGACCGAAAGCTCGGCAGAAGACGGGATATTCCGGCGCGATAACGAACAATGACCGTGATCATCCAAACCACGGGTGGAGCAATCACAAACCACCACCATCCGCTGGCAGATGCGGGAGATTGTGACAGGAGCACGCTGGCGGAATTGTCGTTGGTGAAATCAGGCTCCATCTTTTTGCTGACCAGACTCGACTCTGCAGAATGATCGTCATTGTGTCGCGGCTTTCCGACAATGGCATCCAGTGAAAGAGATTCGGACTTATCGACTGTGATCGCAATTGGTTCGCTCATCACCGTTTCGTATTTGCCGGTGTCCGGATTGAAGAAGCTGAACGGGATCGCGGGAATTCGAGTGATTCCTTCGTGGCGTGGGCGGATGGTTGTGGAGAATAGTTTTGTATTGTCCTGAACAAATCCCGCCAGAGATTGATCGGCGACTTTGAAGTCAGCCGTGAGCGATGGCAGCTCGAACAGCGGAGGAGCCTGGACCAGTTCCATGGGGCCGGTTCCCGCGATGCCGATGTTCAACGTAACTGGATCGCCAGCCTTAACCGCCGTTGGCGTCGCCTGAGTCACAATGTTGTAACTGCCGACCGCTCCGCGATAATCCGCCGGACGGCCTTCGGCAGGTACCGGCAGAATTTCCGTTGCGTCCACCTTGGCTTCCGCCACAATCGGTCGCGAAGCGGATACTGTCAGGCGATTGCTGAAAGGTGACGAAAAGAAATCGTCGTCCATCATTTGCGACAGCGGGGATCGACCGCCGAATGCACTTCCACCAAAGAAATCTCCAAAGGGATCGCGCGCCTTACCCAGTTCCGTGGGATAATTGACCACGATCCGCACATCGTCGGCATCAATCTTTCCTGGGCGCTTGGGGTAAATGGTGGCGGTGATCTCGTACAGGTAGTAGCTGCGTTCATTCCCCTGTCCATCATCCCGCAGGACTTCTTTGCCACCGGGGCGTTGGTTGTTGGCCGCGAGTTCCTTCATGCGATCCAGAAAACTGCCCCACGATGTCTGCTCGGAAATCATTTGCCACATGTTTTCTTCTGAGAGTGTGAGCTTTCGCTCCGGATCCTGAAATGGTTTGATCCAGATCTTCAGCTTCAACTCCAGCGGCTGGCCGACAAATACTTTGCCCTTCCCGCCTTCGATTTCGACGAAAAGAAGATTTCCGGTCTGGCTTTTCGTGGCCACGAATCGCAGCTTTTGAGTTGTCACACTGCGCCCATCGACTTTCATGGCAATTGGTGGAATTTCATAAGTTCCTTCCCGGCGTGGTGTGATCAGGTACTGCATGACGACGCTGCGAGTGTCGCTCCGACGCCCATTAACGATCGTTGTTTGGGTACTCTGAGATGGCGCACCGGCCGAACGGATATCACAGCCATCGATCTCTGGCATTGTCGGTTGTTCGTAGTCCGCCGCATTGCTGATCGATAATTGGAGCACTAACGGCATGCCGACCCAGGCTTCGCGGGTCGAGAGCCTAGCATCAACATCTGCGGCCGTTGCAGAATTGCTCATGCCGCAGAGGAGAAGTGAAAAGAGGGCAACGATCGCAGAGATATAAACGATCGCAGAGATATATTTGATGGGTTTCATGGGATTTACCTTTGCAGTCTTATCGGTGGAGAACAGATTTTTGATCTACCAGTCACGATCAACCGATACGTGCCGCGATCGTTCCTGGCGTTGCTGCTGCATCCGACGAAGCATGTCCCGGTCACGAACCGACTGCAGCATTTTGAGAGCTTCCTCGCGAGTCATCAGTCCGTCCTTTGCATTCGGATCGATCATCGCGACAGACCCGTCTGGCTTTTTGTTGTCATCCTGCTCGCCGGCGGCCTTTAGCTCACCGCCCGGGACTTGTTCATCCTTTCCTTCCTGTTCGTCAGGCTTCCCCTGATCCTCAGGTTGCTGCTGACCGGATTGTTGTTGCATGTTCTGCGGTTGTTTTTGATTTGTGTCCTGACCCTGAGATTGCTTCTGCTCATCCTGCTTCTGCTCATCCTGCTTCATTTTTTCCTGATCAGGCATGTCTGACTGCTCCTTTGCATCCGACTGATCCGTCTTATTCGACTGATCTTTCTGGTCTTGCTGCTGATCTTCTTTGTTTTTGTCCTGTTGCTCGCCCTCCTTTTGCTGCTGATCGGACTTCTGTTGTTCAGACTGGCCTTGTTTGTTCTTCTGCTGATCTTCCTTGCTTTTGTCCTGCTGCTCATCTTGTTTCTGCTGCTCGTCCTGTTTCTGATCCTGATTTTGCTGTTGATCTTGTTTCTGTTGATCCTCCTGCTTTTGTTCCTCGTCGAGTTTGCGGATCAGTTCTCCGGCCAATTCGATGTTGGCACGCGCGTCGGGGTTGTTTGGATTTCCTCGCAACGAACCGCGATAGTTCGAAATCGCCTGACGCAGATGTTCGATGGCGGCAGGCTTGTCCTTGTCGGCCAATTCAACGGCCGTTGCGTACTGGCAGTTGCCAAGGTTGTAGCGACTGTCCGCAGAAATTTTCGCATCACCGGAGCCGGCGACGTCACTGAAAAGTTGTTCCGCTGAGTCAATATTCCCCTTGCGGTATTCCGCCACAGCCAGGTTATAATTTAACTCATTTTTTTGCTGATCATCGGGTACGACTTCGCGATAGGCAGCAATGGCATCATCGACTTTTCCGTCGCGCAGCAAGCCGTTGGCAGCATTGATCCGAACGGCAGCTTCTTTCTCGCTGAGCGGCGATTGAGCAAATGTCGGCGCGGAGGCAATTGTGCAAGCCGCCAACGCGACTGAGCTGCCGAAAATCGCTTTGTAGATGCTGTTCTTCATGATGAAACTCGTTTCTGTTTTGTTTTGTGAGCGCCTTGCCGCTGATTGCATCGACGGTCACCTGTACTCAAGCCGCCTGAGGTGCATCGGGACGATGCTTTTCCGGTTCGCTTTCTGAGGGACGTCTTGTCTTCGACGACCCCTGCGACGCCGTCGCTTGTCGTGTTTTGACATTCCTTGTTGAGATCCACACTTCCAGCAAAAGCAGTGCCAGGGATGGTGCTGCGAACCATTGAAACCTCGCGATGTAGGCGTTGATCTTTGCGGTCTCGAATTCTGTCTGTTCCACGTTCGCGACGTAGCCGTGATAGACGTCCGACATGTTGACTCGCCGAGTCCCCGCCGGGATGTAGGCACCGTCCGTCTCGGTCGCGATTTGACTCAGGGTCTGTCCGTTCATCTTCGACCAAACCTGCTGTCCTTCGTACTGCACAAACCCGCCGCGACGATCGTCGGTCTCCGGAATGCGCGCCCCTTGATCCATGTCGCCAAGTCCGACCGTGAAAATGCGAATTCCCTGTTCGGCGTGAACTTTTTTCGCAACTTCGACGGGCTGACTTTCCTGGTCTTCTCCGTCGGTGAACACCACAATCGCTTTGTGATCGTTGGTCTTGCTGATGAAGCCGTTGGCGGCGGCGTTGATGGCATCTCCCAGGCGGGAACCTCCGGTCCGAACAGAATGTGGCCCCACGGAATCCAGCGTCTGCCGAAAATCTTCGTAGTGGCTGGTCAACGGAACCGATTGCCGCGTGTCGCCCGCGAAAACAACGAGACCGACTCGATCTCCAGCCATTTCGTCAATCATGTCCTTGATTTGTTGCTTGGCACGACTCAGGCGGTTCGGTGTGACATCTTCGGCCAACATGCTTCGTGACACATCGAGCACGAACATGACTTCAATGCCCTTTTGTGGCACTTCGCGCCACGTCTTCCCCCAGCGAATATCCATCATCGCAAGGCACAGGAATGTCATGCTGACGGCAATCAAAATCGCCGACATCCAGTACCGAGTCCTGGTGCCGGGCGGCAGAATCTGACTGCGCAGTCTTGCCGTGGCAAACTTCAGCGCCGCGCGGCGGCGTGCGAGAATGGCGTATCCGCTCAGCAACAGTCCGCCAGCGACGACGGCCAGAAGCCAGATGTTGCCGGGATTCCCAACTTGCATATCCATCACGTCATCTCCCTGAGCCATGTCTGTTCCAACAACAGACGTGCCGCGAGCAGAACGAAGGCGACCAGCAGGACTGGTGGAAAACTGAAACCCGCTATCGCATATGGCTGAATGGCCAGTTCGCGGTAATCGACAAAGTGGCGAGCCTCCACTTTGGTCTTTTCCAACTGATCGATCTCGCTGTAGATTTTTTCCAGTGAATCTGTATCCGTCGCCCGAAAGTATTTGCCGCCAGTGATCGTCGCAACTTTTGTGAGCGTACCTTCGTCGATGCTGACCGGCACCCATTGAATGACCTTTCGGCCGGTAAATGGATCTTCCATCGGCATCGGTGCCTGTCCTTTGGTACCGACACCGATGGTGTAGACCTTGATGCCCATCGTTTCCGCCAATTCGGCTGCCTGGATCGGTTCCAACTGGCCTGCGTTGTTTTCACCGTCGGTCAGCAGAATGATGACTTTGCTTTGAACCTTTTCCTTCTGCCGTGCATCCAGGGCATTCAGTTTTTCCACAGCCAGCGAGATTGCGTCGCCGATGGCCGTTCCATCTTCGCTGCGATTGTTGACGATCTGAGTATTGTTCAGTTGCGAAACCAGAAAGGCGTGATCCAGTGTTGGTGGCGTTTCACCGTCCGCGTATCCGGCGAACGTGATGAGTCCGACGAGATCGCTGAAGCGGCCCTTGAGTTTGTCTCCTCCGCCAACAAATTTTCCTGCCACGTTCTTGATAGCCGTCAGACGGTCAACGTGTTCGCCGTCCACCTGAAAGTCCATGGCCTGCATACTGCCGCTGCGGTCGACCACCATTTCAATTGCGATCCCTTCGCTGTCAGTCACCGTCTGTTCTCGTCCTTCGCGTGGCTGGGCGAGACCAACGATCATGGCCAGCACCGCACCCAAAGTCAGAGCGCCGGGCAGCCACACCAGCCGTTGACGCAGCGTTGGCGTCATTTGCTTCGCCAGACTCACGGAACTGAATCGAACTGCCGACTTCCGCCGCGACGCAAACAATCGCCAGGCGACGAGCGGCACCAGCAGGAGCAGAAGAAAATACCATGGAGAATTAAACATCAGCGGACCTCCGCAGCTTCAGTTGTCGTTGCATTCGATAGTAGTTCATTGGATGTCTGTTCAATCAGTTGCTGAGCATCGTCAATCGCCTGTTTCAGTTCGGCAGGCGTGAGCTGCACTCCTGCGAACCGAGCGAGATCTGAGTTCTCAAACAACTCGCCAAATCGCCGGATCGCAGCAGGATTCATGTATTTACCTGTCTCCACGATCTGCAGCAGTTCGTTGGTTGTCTGGACCGGAGCGGAAATCTCGAATTGCAGTTCCAGATAATCGCGCAGGATTGTTGTCAGACTCTGGGTCACTGCCTCGCTGTCGGAAGATTCCATTGCTTCCGAATGGCGCAACTGATCCAGTTCACGAATCGCCCAGACTTTCGGCGTCATCCATGTCCTGCGTCTCGCCACCACGAGCATCAGCGCCAAAGCTGTTGCGACGCCTCCGGACCCCGCCAGCGTCCACCACAGCCATGCACGTGAGGCCACCTGTGGAACATTGATATCAACGACGGGATGGATATCGCGAAATTTTGTCGGATCCGCGCGGTCTTCGAGAACACTGATGACGTGAATGGGAATCACTTCGGTTTTCAGCGTCTGGAATTCGCCGTTGCCGCGAACTTGAATTTCCAGCGCCGGAATTTCCAGGTCACCGGTGACGATGCTGTCCAGCGTTAGTCGTCGAGTCCAGAGTCTTTGATTGACGTCATCGGCGGACGGCACATCCGCTCTGTCGATCATGTCGGTCACGTCAAACTTTCCCAGCGAAGGTCCGATTGACGTAAAATCCACTTTACTGCCCGCCGGCGCGACGACCGCCAAGTCCAGCGTGAGCGGTTCGGCCACACGAACCGAAGTCGCGGAAACATTGGCTGTCACCGTGGCTGATGTACGATCCCCCTTGCTGGTGTTTTCGTCGGCGCGCAAAGTCACAAAGGAAATCGCAGTGATAAGACTGGTCAGACCAATCAGTCGGATCAGACTGATCCGTCGGACCCAGGGTGAATTGCAAATTCTCCTGTTCATTGCCGACTCTCCCGCTTGTGAAAGTACCGACGCAATGGATCAACAAGATCGCGTCCGGTTTCCAGATGAATGGGTTCCAGTCTCTGCCGCCGAAACATCGCATCGCGGGTGTCGCTCTGCTGGCGATGCAGACTGGAAAAAATGCCGCGATTCTTTTGACTCGCGGTGTCTACCGTGACGACATCACCAGTTTCTTCATCCCGCAGGCGAACAAGTCCCACGTTGGGCATTTCTCCTTCTCGCGGGTCGCTGATCACAACCGGAATGATGTCGTGTTTGCGGCGTGCCACCTTCAGTGTCGATTCGAAGCCGCTGTCCTGAAAGTCGCTGATCAGGAAAACAACCGTGCGGCGTCTCGACGTTCGATTCAAATGCTCAAGGGCTCGACGCAGACTTGTGCGGCTTCCCACCGGCTGGCAATACAGAAGCTCGCGAATGAGTCGCAGCACATGTCGCGAACCTTTACGTGGCGGAATAGACTTTTCAATGTCGTCGGTAAACAAAGTCAGTCCGACCTTGTCGTTGTTCTTGATAGCTGACATCGCCAGGGTCGCCCCGAGTTCCGCCACGAGTTCGCGTTTGGTCTGGTCGTTTGTGCCAAAACTCTGCGACGCACTCAAGTCCACCAGCAACACAACGGCCAGTTCCCGCTCTTCGCGGAATAGCTTCACATACGGCTGATCGCTGCGAGCGGTGACGTTCCAATCGATCGTTCGCACATCGTCGCCAACCTGGTAAGGCCGCACTTCCTCGAACTCGATTCCGCGTCCTTTGAAAGCCGAATGCCAGGTCCCGGCCAGCAGTTCATTGACCTTGTGCGACGTGCGAATCTGGATTCGCCGGATCTTGCGGATGACTTCACGTGGGATCATGGGTTGTCCTTGTTAAGGGAGGAGCGGTCTCGGAGCCGCGATTTCCGACGATTTCGATTTCGCTGTTGCTCGGTCATTTTTTAGAGAGTCGGCCGTTTAACCCGTGATCGAAGACCCGGCCGCGAATACCTGGTCTTCGACCACGGGTTAAACGGGATCTAACGATCCTACGGCACCGGAATATGATTCAGAATCTCCGTCACGATCGATTCACTGGTCCGATCTTCCGCTTCCGCTTCGTACGTAATCACGACACGATGCCGAAGCACATCCAGAGCCAGATCCTTCACGTCCTGTGGAACCACGTAACCCCGTCCTGCAAGGAATGCATTGGCTTTGGCCGCCAGAGTCAGGTTGATGGTCGCTCGTGGCGAACCACCGAACTGAATGAGATCCTTGAGCTTCAATCCGTAGGCTTCAGGCTTTCGCGTCGCCATGACCAGATCGACGATGTAGTTTTCGATTTTCTCGGCAACATGCACCTGATCCACGAGTTCCCGTGCCAGCATGATTTCCTCCGGCGAGGTGACTGCCTGAATATCAAACTTTGCGCCGGTGACACTCATCCTGCGCAGGATCAGCAGTTCTTCAGCGCGATTCGGGTAATCAACGATGACCTTCAGCATAAAACGGTCAGTTTGAGCTTCCGGCAACTGATACGTGCCTTCCTGCTCGACGGGATTCTGCGTCGCCATGACCAGAAACGGCTGCGGCAGCGGAAACGTTTCTGATCCAATTGTGACCTGCCGTTCCTGCATTGCTTCAAGGAGCGCACTCTGCACCTTCGCAGGTGCACGGTTGATTTCGTCAGCCAGAATGAGATTAGAAAAAATCGGTCCCTTTTGAACTACAAACGTCTGATCCTGCGGACGATAAACCAGCGTACCGATGAGGTCCGCTGGCAGCAGATCGGGAGTGAACTGCAGTCGCTGAAAACCAGTGTGGATGGCTTTGGCCAGACTGGCAACAGCAGTTGTCTTGGCAAGGCCGGGCACACCTTCAATCAAGAGGTGACCATTTGCCAGCAAACCGATCAGCATCCGATGGATCAGCTTTTCCTGCCCAACAAGCACCTGATTGACTTGATTAACAATTCGCTGAAACGGTTCATTGTGACTCTTAATTTCCTCGGTCAGTTGATTGACTCGGTCGCGGGTCGCTGATTGAACTGCCATGGGAATTCCTTGCTGTAAAAGTTCGTGACGGGTACGCATGATTTTCTTCAAGAGCAACCTTCATGCCAACCCGGAAATCCTGGCGTTTTTTTAACAACACCGGAAACAACCGCATTTCCCTCGATACTCACTGGGGCATTCTGCCCCTCGCGGGAAAGTTGTCCCGCCACTGATCCGTGCCTCAATGACAGAACGGCAGGACGTCAGTCCTCCGAATTTGGCGAGGGCATGTTGGTTGTGGTGCAGTGCGGGGGATCGGGCGACTCACGTCGCTCCGCTCGCCGGGGTTCTGTCGTTTCCTGGCTACTTCGACTTGTCCTGTTCCAGATGCAGCATCATCGACGGTGGGCTTGTCCGGGCGGTGTGTTGAAGCGGCACTGGCACGAAATGGAAGAAGATGCGTTGCTGAATGGATGCTTCACCGATTCGCGGCACGCTGGTGGCTGTTAGAGTGCCGTTGCTTGTCATTGTGATCGCGAGAGAATCGTGATGGTCAGATTCGGCCAGGCCAAAGGCCACGACGTTGCCGTCCGTGTGCGCTTCCTGAAAATGTCCCCAGCCTCGGGCCACTCGATTTTCCGGGAGACTTTTTGCATACACTGATGTGCCGCTGTGGCTTGTCAGCTCACATTGCCAGTCGCGAGCTGTGCGTGAAAACGTCAGGGAGTCACCCGATTCCAGCACGCCGTACAGCCAGTAGCCTGTGTCGAGATCCCACAGCAACTGTCCCTGTAGCTCAAAATCAGCGATCGTCTCAAGACGAATGCGTCTGCCGGAAGTTTTCGGAATCCGATGCGTGATACCAATCCACGATTTCGACGAAACAAATTCCAGCACCAGCTCAAACGGTAATTCGTCGAGACTATTCGTGGCCGGGTACACACCTCGACATCGCAACCGTACCTGCAGAGGCCCACGCTTCTCAACAGTCCAGACGATGCTCCGTGCCTCAGCCGGATCATGCGTGACATTTCCCTCCACGGCCGCCACTCGCAAACCGTTTCCGCGCAGATAGTCGCGTCGATAATTCACCTGCTGCACGAGCGACCGCAGATCCTTCGGAATTCGGTAGGCCGATACCTGATAAAACTCGTCCGTCTCGGACATTTCAAGTCCTGATTGTGCAGAAACGGCGGTGACTTCAGAACCTGTTTCCAGTTGGAACTGCATGGTCTCCAGCGGCCCCGGACTTTGGATCACATCGATTTCGAGATTCTCGATCGAACCATCAGCGTGTCGAGACGTCACGGTCATCTGTGACGGCACTGCATTGCCTTTCGGCAGTTGAATCAGCCTCGCATGGCCAACGTCGGCCAGCAATGCTACCGGCAGAGTTGTCGTCATGGTCACCGGGTATCCGAACCGACGGATGCCAGCCGTTTCCCGCACAGTCAGCGTCACTCGCGGTGTCGGTTCCTGTGCGAAGGAACTGCCTGGTAGCAGGCTGGCGACCATCATGAACATGATTACGGAAAGCGTATTGTGCATCATTTTAACGCATTCTTTGTCAGTGTTTTCGGCGAGCGGTGGGACGTCATTCCCGTGATGAAACTGTTCCAACCGGAGACTCACCGGAGTGCTGATTCAATCGTTTAACGGCTAGCCGAAGGCGTCGAAACCTGGAGAAACACGGTCGCCTGCGGCTTGCCGTTAAACGATTTATGCCCAGGAACATGTTTGAGATCGAGCGTGAATCATTCGTAGTCCGACCTGTCTCAGGTCGGAATCCGTGCCAGTTGCTACAATAACAAAAAGTCTGAGCCTGAATCAGCGCCGGGCCCAACTCTTTCTGCCGGTTTTTGCAGATCGGCGCAGCCGTCAGCACCATGTCACAGCCGATCAACTTTATGCCATGTTATGTCTCCGCATTCGTACTGGGTAAGTGTTCATGGATTGTTCGCACAATGGCTGTCCGATTCGATTCTAGGCATCTTCGTCCGACGGACGAGTTCCGCGTTCTGGCGAACGCAGCTATGACTCTATTGAGTCTTTGTTGCCTGTTTGCGTACTGTCCGATCCAGAGTCGCGCCCAGACGCCTGCTGCCCCATCACCCGCTGGCAGTGATTGGCCCGTCTACCGTCACGATGCGGCGCTGACGAGTGTGACACTGGCAAAAGGCCGCATCGATCAACCACAAATCCGTGCCGAGTTCTATCTGGGCACGCCCTATCAGGAACTGGTGCTGACGGATCGTGACCCTCCGCCGAACATCGCTGATCTGGACGGGGATGGTGTTCAGGAACGGTTCACTATTTCCGAACACACGATTTCTGTGTTCGACGCTTCGGGCCAGGAACTCTGGTCGCACACGGTGGACGGTCATCCTCTGGGGAACCAGGTTCGAGTCTGCCGACTTTTTCCGGACCGCAGTGATCAGCAGATCGTCACATTCTCCAGTCGCATGGACACGGGTGATGGGCAAGGCTACTGCTTCAGCTTTGCACACGGGGCAAAGGACGGACAGCTCGAATGGACCACAGGACCACTGAACGGTTATCACTCCGCTACGCTGGTGATTGACGACGTAGACGGCGATGGTACGCATGAAATCGTCACGGCACCTCACTACCGCGTGCAGATTTTTAACGGCACCAACGGTGTGCTGGAAGCAGAAGTTCCGTGGGATGTCGGACGCAATTACGGAGTCCTTATCACCCGGCCTCGGCTTGGGACACAGTACAAAGACGTGTTCATCGTCTGTGATTTCGTGTTGCATGTTGACTGCATACGTTTCGACGGAACGCAGTGGAGCCATGTGTGGGGCCACAAATACTTTGACCCAGCCGCGCCATCGACCGGCGGACGGCAGAAGTATCTCCACGTCGGCCCTCAGCCGCTTGTGGATCTCGACGGGGACGGCGTCGATGAAATGGCCTATATGCTCGTCGATGCCGACATCGACGACACATGGCACCTGCGTGTTCGCGACACCGCGACAGGCAAAGTGGAAGCTGATCTGCCCGGAATCTGGGTCTGGTCCATCACCGATCTCGATCATGATGGCAGGATGGAAATCGTGTACACACCAACACAGCAGAAACGGCCAGCAGCATACTGTGATCTGCATGTGGGTCATCTGCAGGATGGAAAACTTGCCGACATTGGTGTCCTCTACGACGCACGTCCATTGCTGAACACGGTCCGGCTGCCACTGCACGCGGATTCGATTGCCGATGAAGGTCTGGTGGACGTGCTGTCCGGCGACATCAATCATGATGGAACAAATGAATTGTTTATGGTTCGAAAATCTAAGGGATCATCAGTCGGTGATTCCTTGCTCGGCGCAAGCATCGCGCAGGATGGGGAGTGGAACAACGTCTGGGCCTACGCGGCTCCAAAGCACATTCTGAACGTTGTACACATGGATGAGGGAATTGACGGAGAGCAATCGTTTACCGTTCGCGATCTGTCAACTGACCGTGACCGCACAATTTCTGCGACCGGTGAAGTCACGAAACAGCTGGATTCGGGTCAGCCGGGTGGATTTTCTACCATGCCGATCGTCGCTGATCTGGACGGTGACGGCCGGAACGAAATCATCGTGCAGAACGCTGCCGGCCGGATTCTCGCACTGTCTGCGGGGAAAACTTCCGGCGAACCGCTTCGGGTCGTGTGGTCCGTACCCGGTACGGCCATGAATGCCAGTCCGGGATATGCCCGCAATGGAGCTTTGTGTCCGCAGGCCACAGATCTGAATGGGGACGGCAAACCGGAAGTGCTGTTTGCTGTTGAAGACGACAACGGCCTGTCCGCGCTTCGCTGCGTGGATGGAGAGGGCCACATTTTGTGGACGCATTCGTTCGAAGGTTGTCCGTGGGGTGGTCTGCAGGCTGGAGTGAACTTCTGGGTCAGTGGTCATTTTCGCGGGCAGCAGCAAGGGCTGGATGTTTATGTGGATGCGCATCGTCGGTCCAAAGCAAGCAGTGAAGCCTTCATGCTCGACGGAAAAACCGGTGAGACGTTGTGGCACCAGACCAATCTTGTCGCGGAATCGATGGCAATGCCTTTCGGCGGCGGGTTGCCGGCGATTGCAGACATGAATCGAGACGGAATCGACGATCTGATTCAGGAATTCTGGTCGATCTATGGCGTGGTCTCGGGAGATACCGGGCAACCGCTGTTTCCTCCGGCACCACTTCAGAATGAACGTTTCTTTGGCCGCTGGATCGCGTACAGTTCACCGACAGTTGCGGATCTGGATGCTGACGGTCAACCGGACGTCTATCTCAATTCCTCGTCGTATGCGCGCGGTGGCTACGCCGCTGTCAAGGCAGATGGAAAACCGCTGTGGGTCGAGTTCCACGACAACGCTCAGGGTTCCAACGGTTTCGGTCCGGTTGGTGATTTTGATGGCGACGGGAAGCTCGACGTTGCGGTTGGCGTTCTCGATGGCACGCTGGTCTGTCTGAACGCTGTTGATGGCACTCGAAAATGGACCAGGCCCATCAACGTCACCCGCGATATCGTGGCAGGCGACATCAACAACGATGGCACTCAGGAACTGATTTTTGGCGGGGACGGAAAGATTCACGCAGTCAGCGGCAGCGACGGTACTCCGCTGTGGTCAATAAATGCCAGTGGTAGTCCCATTATCGCCGACGTCGATGGTGACGGCTGGACGGAGATTCTGGCAGTCGGCCACGACGGAAAACTACGCATCGTGGGCAGGGCTGATTCCTGAGCACGGTCATCAAGGATCGATCGAGAAATAACTTTCGTGGCTACGCCCGCCAGAGCGTGGAGATCCGCCGTCTGACGACGGCAGCTGCAGTCGAAATCAGAACACGCAACACTCTCTAAGAAACCAGAACACCATGTCCTCTGACCATCCCTCCCGAATGGGCCATCCACGGCAATCCTCCACCGCTCCCAGTTCGCCGCCGATTTATCAGACGACAGCGTTTGATGTGGGCGATCTGGACGTCCTGCACAGCATTCATACGGGTAAAATCCCAGGTGACATCTACACCCGCGACAGCAATCCCAATCATTCGGCCCTGGCAGAATCTATCGCAGTTCTGGAAGGCGCGGAAGCGGGAGTCGTCTTCGCTTCCGGCATGGGCGCGCTGGGAAGCATCTTTCTGACACTGGCTTCCGCAGGCGATCATGTGATCCTTGCCCGATCGATGTATGGCAAGACGGTGCAGCTCGCGAACCGTATGAAATCGCAGTTTGGCATCGCGATTTCCACATTCGACGCAACACGACCGGAAAGTTTGCGCGAGGTGCTTACGGAGAAGACCTGTTTTGTGCTGATCGAAACCGTATCCAATCCGCTGTTGGAGATTTCGGATATTCAGGCGATCGCAAATATCCTGCCACCGGAAGTTCCACTCGTCGTTGACAGCACGTTCACTTCACCGATGCTGATCAAGCCGATTCAACTGGGCGCGTCCATCGTGATGCACAGCGGGTCAAAATACATCAACGGTCATGGCGATGTGATGCTGGGACTGGCTGCTGGTTCTGCCGAATTGATGAAGCGACTCAACAGGACCGCAAGTGTCTTTGGGACGAATGCCAATCCATTCGAATCCTGGCTGTGCCAGCGTGGACTGAAAACACTTCCGCTGCGAATGGCTCACATCTGCCGCACCACGAATGAACTCGCGCAAGCCCTGAATGGTCACCCCAGCCTGCGCCGCGTGTATCATCCATCGCTTCCGGATCATGCGTCGCATGAAATCGCTCAGCGTTTGTATCCGTCCGGCACCGGTGGGATTTTGACGCTCGAACTGGCTGGTAGTGGTCGTGACGCCGTCAATGCCTTCATGCGTGCGGCTGAGTCGATACCGTTTTCCCCGACACTTGCCGACGCCCGCACAACACTCTCGCACCCGGCGATGACATCGCACTCGTTTATGTCGTCCAGGGCTCGCGCCGAGATTGGGATTCGGGATGAACTGGTCAGGATCTCAGTGGGGCTGGAGCCGGTGGAGATGCTGATTCTGGAATTGACGGCGGCATTGAATTCTCTGACGAGCAATCGAACATGAACTTCGTGATTTGCAGGAACTTCTACTGCGGGTTCAGCCGAAATTTGGTTCCAATTTTTTCCGCAGCAATCGCAGTTGACCGGCGATCGCGGCTGAAGGGTAACCCATCTGGGTCAGTCCGTTCGATAAAGAAATCCGGTCGGCCGGGCCAGATTCCAATCTGATCAGATTTTGTTCAACGCTCTCAAGATCAACCGCCGTCACATGCAGCGAACACAAAGGACTGGACTTGATGACAACTGAACCAGGTTGCGGACAGTCAGCGAACTTGAAAGGCGACGTCCTTTGATCAGCGTCCGGCAGCTGCAGGTGTGGAATACGAACATCTTTCTTCGCCCAGAAGATGAAGCGGGCAGAAACTAGCGATGGTGCCGGTGGAGGATCGATCCACATCTCAAGCGATCGTCGTGGACGTGTTGGCTTCCAGCCGAGCGCTGCGAGATGGCGATGTACCAGCAGGCCGGGTTGTTGCAGTTCATAGAGCATGTGAGATGCTGTCAGTCGTGGATTCACTTCAAGGAACCACGCTTGTCTTTGTCTCAGGATGAAGTCGATCCCAAACACGCCGCGAATGCCGGAACGATCGACAAGGACTCGCGCGATGGCCAGTAATTGTTTTGTCACACCTTCGCCAGGATCGACCGGACCGACGTTGCCACAAAACAGAAAATCGGTGGCCCCCAGGCATGGCCAGCCAATCAACTGCAGCGACATGCCGAACAGTTGCAGTCCGGATTCCTCCGCGCAGAATGTCGCCGACATGGGAACACCATCGATGTATTCCTGAAGGTAGACCTTGGTCCGGTCTGCGTCTGCGTGATTTCCAATCCCCCGTCCGCCGGAACTTGCGACAGACTTTCGCAGCCACGAACAATGGGAATCGGCGCTGCCTTCGTCTGCAAGTCGAGGACAATCGATCGCGGCGTCGGACAACCAACTTTGCAGAATCCACGGATTGCGAAGTTGTTCGATGATCTCCGGAGCCGCACCGATCACAGGGCGATTTTGCGAGGCCTCTCGCAAGACATCGGTGTGGTTCTCCAGGCCGCCAGCCCAGAGCAGCGGGATCGATTTGCGGATCGACCGAATCCTCTGCGGAAGCTGAGCGAATGAATCAATCTGCCCCACAAATCGTCCACGTCCCGAACTCAACAGCTTTTGCAGATCTGCATCTTCGAAAAAGTCCACACACAAAGGGTGCAAACCTGCGGCAATCGCAGATTCGGCAAGGCTGCGAACACTGGCCCCGCACAAAACGACGGAGCGAGTCGGTTTTCGATCGGAGTTCGGCTGAAGTTTCTGCGAAGTTGGCGACATCTGAGGCCGGTGAGTTGAAGAAATACGCAAAATTCGCAATCCTGTCTCAGGATCAGCCTTCCGAAAGTTAAACGGAGGCTCTTGCGGGAGTCCATTCCCGATATGTTCCATGTGTCAGGCGACCTTGTCCACAACACAGGCACCTTATTGCAGAAGCAGCGGGATGCTGCTTCCGCAGACAACTGAAAAGTGTGGTCCTGAAGAGTGCGGGTTCTGCAAAGGATTCGCATTTGACGAATTGTCTGCGGTCGCTGGTTTTTGATTTTGCCGATTTTTGCAAAGAAGGAAGAAGAGAATGTCAATGTTTGTAGGCGAAGCACTCTGCGGTGATGGCAATGAAATCGCTCACATCGATCTGCTGATCGGTGACAAGAGCGGTCCTGTGGGATCTGCGTTTGCTCATGCACTCGCAAATCAGAAAATGGGGCACAGCAATCTGCTGGCCGGTACTCCAAACCTGTGCGTCAAGCCTTCGACCGTGATGATCACAAAAGTGACCATCAAGGGCGCTCGCCAGGCCGTTCAGATGTTCGGCCCGGCTCAGAAGGCCGTCGCCGATGCCGTGACGGACAGCGTGAAATCAGGCGTAATTCCAAAAGATCAGGCAGAAAAACTGTGCATCGTTTGCGGCGTCTTCATTCATTGGGAAGCTGCCGATGACAAGAAGATCTATCAGTACAACTACGATGCAACCAAGCTGGCAATCCAGCGTGCGATGAAGAACGAGCCATCGGTTGATGAAGTGATCGCAAAACGCGACACAGCTCAACATCCGTACTATGCGGGCTGAGTTGCGAGTTGTTGTTCATGTGATCTCCGAAGCCCGGCATCTCCAAAGTGCCGGGCTTTTTTAGTTTTTGGATTGTTCGATCACTGCACGGGCATTCCTCCCGTTGTCATTTAACCATTTGACCATCGCCTCAGTCTGCCCGTGCGTCACAAGGATGTTCTCTGC
>Ga0105047_10001676_pt1 | contig 39752 bp, 32 predicted proteins | sample MAT04_FD_78384 | JGI IMG/M metagenome (GOLD analysis project Ga0105047, IMG submission 78384) | Freshwater microbial communities from Lake Fryxell liftoff mats and glacier meltwater in Antarctica - MAT-04 (megahit assembly) | ecosystem: Environmental > Aquatic > Freshwater > Ice > Liftoff...
GCGACAACGACCAGCACGACCACGAATCCTCCCGAGGTCACCGTCCCTGTCGCTCCCCCCCGCGAGGGCAACTGGTACTTCTCGACGTCGCTCGGTCGGAACGGCTGCGACTTCGTCGATATCATCGACGGCGGCCGCGGCCGGGTCCGCATCCATGACGGCGGCGGGGATGACTGGACCATCACCTGGCTGCTCGGTCGTGGGTCCGTCACGTTAACGATCACCGAGGGGCAGTTCCACTCCTACAACGTCAACGAGGGCCTGGAGTCCACCGTCGAGCGGCGCTACCTCGTGGGCGCCATTCCCAGCCTGAGAGACGACAGCTCGAGGAGCTTCGAGTACGACTCGATTCTCCAACGCGAGACCGACATCTTCGCATGTACGATCAGATGGGTCGCCTCCCGCTGACGGGTCCCGCCGAGACGGCTCGCGTCGTACATCTGGGCCCGCATCCGCCACCGAAGGACCCAGAGACCCTCGAGGGATCACGTCGTTGACCCCAGACGCCCCGGCAACTCGGGAGCCGGATGGCGTGGATGCCTCGGCGTACCGGGCATCCGATTGCCACCCGGCTTCCGAAGTGCCGGGACGTGACCTTTGCGTATCGGCACGTCCTGCCGACGACGTGAGAACTTCTTGCGGGAACCGGCGGGGTACGGGATTTCTAGGCGAGGGACTGCTTCGACTGCTTCGGTGAGTGCCGGCGGTCGAGACTGACACCGTCGCGACTGGAGCGTCGAAGGTCCGCCAGCGAGCCGGCAACAGTCACTGCCTCGATCGTGCAGTGGCACCCGGGATGTGCCCGATGCGAATCTGCCGCGGTCCGCGTGAAGAAGATCTTGTTCTCGGCGTGGCTCCGGCATGCCCGGCACCCACATTCGGTGCGGCCGTGCCGGCCTGCTGGCGCATCCCAGGAGGCGGCCAGTCGATACACGACGGTGCGCTGGGTACCAGCCGCAGCCGCGACGCCCGCGCCGAGCGTGCCGACGATCGCTGCCGCTGTTGCGGCGGCAGTGGCACGACCGAACGCACGTCGATCGAGAAGATTCCCCATCATGATCGGCTGTCCTTCTGTCATGTCAGTACTCGAGTGGCCGCGCGTGTCACTGGCTGGCCTTGTAGAACGTGGCCACTTCGCCGGCGTCGAGCGGACGGTCGAACAGCGACACTTCGTCGATGACGCCGCTGAAGGGCCGTTCGTTCCTCCAGCCTGACCGGCCGACGTAGTTCGTGCCGCGAGATCCGCCGTCGGGGACCGGCAGGTTTCCGTTGGCGACCGGACTGCCGTTGATGTAAATCAAGGCGTTGCCGCCGGCATCCTGGGTAGCGACCACGAACGACCACGACCCGGTCGGAAGCGTCCCTTTGCCCGAGGAGAGGCGGAACGATTGGCCGTTGGCGTAGACACCGAAGGAGACCTGATCGCGGGCCTCCTGACGGCCGAGCCAGATGTTGTCAGTCGCCTGCCCACTGCCCAGCTCGATGATCCGGTCGTAGAAGCCGGCGCGATCGGGGTTCACCCAGGCCGCCATCGTGATGCCTTGGCCGGGGTTGATCGGGAGTGTCGGGAGCGTCGCCCAGGATTGTTTGTTGTCGGCACCGCTGAAGCGAACAGCGGAGCTGCCTTTGACCACGCCGGTCTGCGCGAATTGAGCAGCCTTGGAATAGGAGCCGTCGTAGTGGTCGGGACCCGCATCGGCGACCGTGCCGACGAAGTCGTCCATCGGCCAGTAGCCAACGAGTCCCGCCATGGCGAGCGTTGTTTCGGAGAGCACCTTGGCGTTGCCACCGCCGCCGAAGCCGCCGCCATCGCCGCCCTTGGTCGTGGTGGTCGGCCCACCGGACGAGGACCCACCGCCACCGATGGGAACGGCTGACCCGTTGACCCATTCCTCGGCGGAACACGATTTCGCGTCACCGGATTTGCCCCACACCGGCACCGAGTCATCGACGGTGAGATGAACGTAGAAGCAGGTTCCGGAATCGCTGAGTGCGGCCTGGGACCATTCGTCGTCGTAGCGACCGACGCTGATGATCTTCGGTCCGGTCGAGGAGCGGTCTCCGTCGACGTACTCGAGCGCCGGCTCCTCGGCTCGCATGCGGGACTGGTCACTGTCGTACTCCTGGACTGCGGCGGCCGTCAGGGCCGTCTTGAGTGATGCCTTGGCCACGGCATCCTGGCCTCGCTCGCGAGCACCCAGGAAGGTCGGAATGGCGATGGCGAGCAGGATCCCGATGATCAGGACCACCACCATGAGCTCGATGAGCGTGAAGGCCCGGTCACTTCGCTGTCGTCGGAGCAGGTTGGTGCGGCGAACATGTGATCGGCGCCAGGGGCGCCGATCCAGTCGTTCCGCGTCTGTCTCCGAACCCATGGAGACTGGATCGGCAATTCTGCCGGTCAGCATGAGAAAGTTGAGACCTCAAGGACCACTGAAAGCCGATATCTCGACTCGCCGAGGATTCAGACGAGGTTGTCGACGAATTTCTCCAGCTGTCGCATGTTCCGGCATTCGAAGGTGCCGTCGCAGTGGGTGCCGTACTCCCCCACGATGGAATCGCCCGTGTCCCAGTACGATTTCGGCTCCGGGTTCAGCCAGTACACGTGGCGGGCCCGATGCTGGATCTCCTTGACGACCCAGCTCTGCGACGAGTGGTAGTTGTTCCGGGCGTCGCCCAGGATCAACACGGTGGTCTTGGGACCGATGTCCTTGCCCCATTTGGACCAGAAGATCTCGAAGGCATGGCCGTAGTCGGAGTGACCATCGACCCACACCACGTCGGCTTCGGTGTTCACCCGGTGGATCGCTTCGACGATGTCATCGGTGCCCTCGAAGAACCGCGTGACCTCGTCGATGCCGTCGATGAACGTGAACGCCCGCACCTTCGAGAACTGATTCGAGATGGCGTACACCAGGTGGAGCGTGAACCGAGCGAACGCGGCGACCGAACCCGAGATGTCAGCGATCACGAAGATCTCCGGCTTGTGCGGGCGCGGGTACTTGAACTTCGGCTCCGCCGGCACCCCGCCATAGCTCAGCGAATGCCGGACCGTGTTGCGGAAGTCGAGCGGACCTTTGCGACCGTGTCGTCGCTTGCGAGCGAGCCGGACCGCCAGTTTCCGCGTCAGTGGGTAGATCGCCTGGCGCAACATCTTCATCTCGTCGCGACTGGCGTGCATGAAGTCGATGTCCTCGGGCAACGGCTTGCGCAGCGTCTTGGCCATCGCCTCGACCCCCCGATCCGCCACCAGGCGGCGCCGGATCTCGGATTCGATCTCCTTCTTCAGCTGATCGATCCGATGCTCGTACTCGTCGTGTTCGAGTCGCTCCTCGAGCGGGGTGAGCGACTCGGGCGAGTCGTGGCGGGCCTGTTGCATCAGGCGTTCCATGACGCCCTCGAGATCCAGATTTCGAAGCGTTCGATAGAGGTAATACGTGCCGCCGACTGGTCGACCCGGTTCCATCCCGGCGAACCGTTTCACCGACTGACGAGCGACCGCACGCATCATCGAGTCATCGCCTCGCATGAGCGACTGATACAGCATCTCGGCCAGCTCTTCGGGGCTCAGCTGATCGCCGCCACCGGCGCCGTTGTTCTCTCCGTCGCCCTGGCCCTGCATTTGTTCGAGCTCATCGAGCAGCTCCTGCGGGAGTTCGCCCAGCTCGTCGGGGTTCAACGCGTATTCGCGACCCCGGAGCGAGAAGTAGACCTCGAAGACCGTCTCGAAGCTCCGCCAGTGGGCGTTGTTCTTCACCAATGTGGCCGCCAAGGCGTACTTGAACGCCGAGCGATCCTCCAACGGGATGTGGGTGATGGCCTCCATGGCGTCGAGATGCTCGGTCAGGCTGACGGGCAGACCCGCCTGGCGCAGCTCGACGATGAAGCCAGCCAACAGCTCGAGGATCGGCTCCCCGACTGCCACATCCGCGTGGGTGTCGGTCATCCCAATCCGGCTTTGCTGACCGCCGAGGACTCCGTCGAGAACTCCTTGACGGCCTTGGCGATGTCAGTCTGGTACTTGAGCAGGATGTTGATGGTCGAGGTGGCGACCTCGGCATCGACTTTGCCGATCCCCAACAGGACCAGCGTCCGTGCCCAGTCGATCGTCTCGGAGACCGACGGGCTCTTCTTCAATTCCAGCTGGCGGATCGACCGGACGATACGTGCCACCTGGTCGGCGAGCGACTCGGTGATGCCCGGCACCTTCGTGAGCACGATCTGACGCTCGCGCTCCATGTCGGGGTAGTCGATGTGGAGGAACAGGCAGCGACGCTTCAACGCCTCGGACAGTTCACGGGTGTTGTTCGAGGTGAGGAACACCATGGGGATCTGTCGGGCCTCGATCGTGCCCAACTCCGGGATGGACACCTGGTAGTCGGAGAGAATCTCCAACAGCAGTGCCTCGGTCTCGACCTCGACCCGATCGACCTCGTCGATCAGGAGCACGACTGGGTCCTCGGCACGAATGGCTTCGAGGAGCGGTCGGGTCAGCAGGAAATCGTCGGAGAAGATGTCCTCTTCGATCTGATCCCAATTGCCCTCGCCGTCGGCCTTGGAGGCTTGGATACGAAGGAGCTGCTTTTTGTAGTTCCACTCATAGAGCGCCTTGGACTCATCGAGTCCCTCGTAGCACTGCAGTCGGATCAGTCGGGCGCCGGCGATCTCGGCCACCGACTTGGCGAGCTGGGTCTTGCCGGTACCGGCCGGCCCCTCCACCAGGATCGGCTTCTGCAAGCGGTCGGCCAAGTAGACGATGCCGGCGATGCCCTCATCGGAGAGATAGTCGACCTGGGCGAGGCGCTCGCGCACCTCGCCGACAGAATCGAATCGGTACGCCGGTGCATCGGTCTCAGTGGCCATGGCGACAGGCTACCGAGCGACTTGACCGCCCGGTCAATCGATATGCGCCACCAGAACGCGCCAGCAGCGGCCGTTGGATGCGTCGATAAGGTTCTCCCATGGATCGCCTCGCTCGACGCGCCAGCTCCGAAGATCTGCCGGGCTACGACCATCTCTCGGTTGATCCATCCCTGCTCGCGCTCCCGCGCCTCGATGCGTTGCCATCGATTCCTCGCGCCTTGACCCCGGGCATGTCCCCCGCTGCTGGCGGCGTGCCGATTGGGGAATCCGGCGAACCACTCGTGCCGCTCGATCCGGACAGCGACCGAGTCGGTGTGGTGAACGCCTATTTCGTGACCGGTTGGGCGGGAACCTCGAGCGTGGTCTGGCTTCGCTCTGCCGTTCGAGATCGTCTCGTCGGAGCGGCCGGGGACCTTCCCGGCGGTTTCGGCCTCGCGGTCTACGACGGCTGGCGATCGATGACCACTGTTCGGGCCTTGTACAACCACTTCTATGGCCCCGGCTCGACGCTGGCGCCAGGATTTCTCGCCGACCCCGACGATGTGGATGTCGTGCCACCCCACCTCACCGGCGGTGCCCTGGACGTGACCCTGACGTGGCGCGGCGCGGCTCTGTCTCTCGGCACCTCCTTCGATGACTTCACGCCGCTGGCGCATCTCCGTTCGCTCGAATCCGAGGAAGAAGATCCCTTGCGATCGTTGCGACGGCTGCTCTACCGCACCATGATCGACGCCGGGTTCGCCCCGTTTGATCAGGAATGGTGGCACTACTCCTGGGGTGATCAGGACTGGGCTGCGTGGACGGGTTCGGCTGTCGCCCACTACGGAGCCACCGAACCCCACTAACTGGTCAGCCGCGTACCTGACCGGTACCACGCACGACGTACTTTGCCGTCGTCAGTTCGCGGAGACCCATCGGCCCGCGGGCGTGCAGCTTCTGGGTACTGATACCGATCTCGGCGCCGAACCCGAACTCCTCGCCATCAACGAATCGGGTCGAGGCGTTGACCAACACGGCGGCGGCGTCGACCTCGGCGCAGAAACGATCAGCGCTGGTCACGTCGTTCGTGATGATCGCCTCGGAGTGACCGGTGCCCGTGGCGTTGATGTGATCGATCGCCTCATCGAGTGTGTCCACGATCCGGATCGAGATCTTCAGATCGAGGAACTCGGTGGCGTAGTCAGCGTCGCTTGCGGGACCGCAGCGGCCGATGGCGGCGCACGCTCGCTCGTCGCCGACCAGCTCGACGCCCTCAAGCGCCGTATCGACGCGAGTCGCGAACGCTGGCCATACCGACTGGTGGACGACCAGCGATTCGAGGGCATTGCAGACCGATGATCGCTGCATCTTGCCGTTGACGAGGATCGATTCGGCCATGGGGAGATCGGCTGATGTGTCCACGTACAAGTGGCAGTTGCCATCGCCATCGATGATGAACGGTACCGACGCGTGTTCTTTGATCGAGGCGATCAAGGATGCTCCGCCACGCGGAATCAGGCAGTCGATCACCCCGTCGAGCTGCATGAATCGCACCGCAGCTTCCCGGCTGACATCGTCGACCAGTGCCACCGAATCCGCGGGGAGTCCCGATTTTCCGATGGCGTCGCGCAACACGTCGACGATGGCGATGTTGGAGTTGATGGCTCCCGACGAGCCGCGGAGAAAAGCGACGTTGCCGCTCTTGAGACAGAGACCAGTGGCATCGGACGTGACGTTGGGCCGATTCTCGTAGATGATCCCCACCACGCCGAGCGGCACTCGCACTCGCGAGATACGGAGACCGTTCGGCCGCACCCACCCGTCGAGCACCTCGCCGATCGGATCCGCCAGGCTCGCTACTTGGCGCAACCCGCTGGCCATTCCGGCCACCTTGGCGTCGTTGAGGCGGAGCCGGTCGACCACCGAGTCGGTGGCGCCACCCGCCAGGGCGGCTGCGACATCGACGGCGTTGGCACTGAGAATGTCCGCCGCCCGGAACTCCAAGAGGTCCGCTGCGGCGTGCAACGCGTCGTCTTTCTGCGCCGTCGTCGCCGCGGCGAGGGCGGGGGCTGCCGCCTTGGCGCGTCGACCGAGCTCGCCGATGTCGGCGGGAGAAGTCGTGGTCATCGAGTGATCGTACCGCCGGTCCGGCATCGCGACCCGGGTCGCCCAGTAGATTCAGTCCGTGTCTCGAGCCGACCTGATCCGCGACGCCGTGATCGCGTTCGTGGAGGATGTCACCTCCGCTCTCGATGCCACGGTCGTCGGCCTCGGGCTCGCACCGGTCGATCACCGCCCGATCGCCATCAACGAGGCCTTCCAGATCACCTGCGGTTTCATCGACGCCGACCGTCGCCACACCGACGCCGAACTCGAGGCGCTCATCGCTACGTTCGGACCACTGCTCGCCGAGGTGAACGATGGGACATCGCACCTGGCGGCGGCGACGCCAGCCACGCTTCGGAACACGTCGTTGATCACCGCTGGTTCGACGTTCGTCTCGACGCCGGCCCCTCTGTTCGGTCTGCTCACGAACCATGATCGATCCGACGGGACCGTGTTGGCATCGATCTACTACCAGCGGGCGCTCGACATCGCCCATGGGGTGATCGCCATCGACGAAGTGGCTGCCCAGGACGAACTCCTCTCCATCAGCCGCTACCGATCGATGTTGCTGGCAGAGTTGGCCAGCAACGGCAGTCGCGCGGCCACGCCGCGACCGAGCGGTGACCCGGCTGGGGCGCCGGCGAACGGCGAAACCCCCGTCTCGACGCTGCCCCCCGAGGCCGCGGTGCGTCCGATCGAGGAACTGCTCGCTGAGCTCGACGCGTTGGTGGGGTTGGCGGCGGTCAAGACCGAGGTTCGACTCCTGGCGGACCTACTTCGCATCCAGCAGTTGCGGCGGGAACACGATCTTCCCGTCGTCGAGACGAGCCTGCACTTGGTCTTCGTGGGGAATCCCGGCACCGGCAAGACATCAGTCGCGAGACTTCTCGCCCAGATCCTGCACAGTCTCGACGTCCTGGCGAACGGGCAACTCGTCGAAACCGATCGCAGCGGAATGGTGGCAGGGTTCGTCGGTCAGACCGCCACCCTCGTCACCAAGCGGTTCGACGAAGCGGACGGCGGAATGCTGTTCATCGATGAGGCCTATTCTCTGGCTCGCGGCGGCGCCAACGACTTCGGACGGGAAGCTATCGACACCATGGTGAAGCTGATGGAGGACCGCCGGGACCGCGTTGTAGTTGTCGTCGCCGGCTACCCCGCCGACATGGCGACGTTCATCGACGCCAACCCGGGACTAGCCAGCCGCTTCACTCGCACCCTCAACTTTCCCGACTACTCGGGCGACGAGCTGGTCACCATCTTTCAGCGGATTGCCGAACCCAAGCGTTACCACCTGGACCCCGCTGGAGCCGACGATCTCGCTCATCTGCTCCACGACGTGAAGCGGGGTATCGGTTTCGGGAATGGCCGGTATGTCCGGAACCTTTTCGAGGCCGCCATTTCCCATCAGGCCAGTCGGCTCGTGCGAGAACAGCAGATGACCGAAACCGACCTGACCACCCTGACCAGCGCTGATCTTCGTGCCGCCTGCGAGAACCTGTCGGGGTCGGCATGACCGGCAAACGTGCACTGGCTGTGGTGGTTGCCATTGCGTTGATCGTCGGCGCGATCTTCCTGCGTCGCCAGCTCGACGATCCGTCCGTGGCCGACCCCGGGACACCCGGCGGTAGCGACTCTGGCCGAACCGCCATCTGTACACCCGAGGTTGCCGCCGCTTGTCAGACGATGGGGCTGGCGTCGGTGACCGTCGAGTTGCCCGGGGTGACCGCTGCCCGTCTGGCCCGCAGCGGCGGCACGCTCGGCGCCGACCTGTGGGTGGCTCCGTCGTTCTGGAGCGCCATGGTGACGGAGTTGGCGCGACAAACCGGCAACGATTCACCCGTGGCGCTGACGATGTCGCCGACGCTCGCACGATCCGGGTTGGCATTCGTGACCCGCTCCGACCGGGCCCGAGCGCTGGCGGCGGCGTGCGCGTCGCCCGCCGATTGGGCGTGCATCACGAGCCGAGCTGGCGACAGCTGGTCGAGCCTCGGCGGCAGCGCCACATGGGGATCGTTCACGGTTGGCATCGACGACATCACGACCACTGCGGGACTCATGTCGGTCGCCGCCGCGACGGTCGCACATTTCGGTCGTAGCGCCCTGGCAACCAACGACTTCGACGACGATGACACCTTCGGGCCCGCGTTGAACAAGCTCGGTTCTGCAGCCCCCACCTCGACCGCAGGCGGCACTACTCCGCTCGAGCGCTACCTGCGGATCCCCGCCACTGCCTCGTCGGTGACCGAGATCAACGCGGTCGCCGAACCAGCCGTTGCGGCCAGCCGCGACGCCCCCAGCATCGAACGGACCATCCCCAACGTCGCGGTCGTCGCCGATCTCGTCATCGCGGGGAACGCCGACTTCATCAACTCACTGGACCGCCCGAGATGGACGGCGGCACTCAAGGCTGCTGGCTGGTCGCTTCCCGAAGCCACCGATCTTCCCGCCGAAGGCGGGCTTCCCTCCGCAGGGGTCTTGGTGGCGCTGACCGCACGATGGAAGCAGATCGCGCAATGATCAACGGACCAGGATCGACGACATCAGATTCGACATCGGTACCAACAACACGCAGTTCAGAGGAACCCACATGATGACCACTCTCACCACCCGCCGTCGACGAGTCATGGGCGTCGTCATGGTGGCGTTGCTGTTGGCTGCTGGCTGCGCCAACAACGATGCGACCTCGTCCACCTCCTCAGAGGGCAGCGTCATCGACGACCCGGGTGACTGCATCCCCATCGACATGGCAGTCAGCTCGGAGAAGATCGACCTCCTCAAGACCCTCGCCAAGACGTTCAACGACCAGAAGCGCACGGCGCCGTCGGGTTCGTGTGTCTTCGTCCGACCGGCCAAGAAAGCCTCTGGCGCCGCCGCTACGGCGCTGCTGAAAGGCTGGGACGAAGCGACCGATGGCCCTCGGCCGGTCATCTGGTCGCCGGCATCGAGCGCCTGGGGGTCAGTCCTGAATCAGCGGTTGGCGGAGGCCAACATGGACCCGATGGCGCCGAGCGACGCTCAGCCATTCATGCTCACGCCGCTGGTCATCGCCATGCCGGAACCCATGGCGACCGCTCTCGGTTATCCGGCCAAGCCGATCGGCTTCTCCGATCTCGCCAAGCTGGCCCAGGATCCTCAGGGTTGGGCGGCGTTCGGGCATCCTGAATGGGGCCAGTTCCGGTTGGGCAAGACCAACCCGAACTACTCGACGAGTGGGCTGTCGGCGCTCATTGCGCAGACCTATGCCGGAGCGGGCAAGACAAAGGATCTCACCCTCGAGGACCTCTCGAACCCGGCGGTGCAGGAGCTGTCGAAGAACATCGAGTCGGCGGTTGTCCACTACGGCGACATCACGATGACGTTCCTGAACAACTGGTTTCGCGCCGACAAGCGCGGCAACGCGTTGACTTACGCCTCGGCAGTAGCGGTGGAGGAGAAGTCGCTCATCGACTACAACCTCGGCAACCCCGACGGAATCCTGGATCCGGGCGAGGAGCCACGGCCACCCCGCATCAAGTTGGTGGCCATCTATCCGAGCGAAGGCACCCTCTTCAGCGACAACCCGTTCTTCGTGCTCAAGGCATCCTGGGTGAACGACGACCAACGTGCCGGTGCCGAACTCTTCCAAGCGTTCGTCCAGGAACCCGCCAATCAGGAACGAGTCCTCGCCTACGGCTTCCGTCCGGGCAACGCCAACGTGGCGGTGGGCGCGCCGATCGTGGCGGAGAACGGCGTTGATCCCACCCAGCCGCAGACCCTGCTCGAGGTGCCGAAGCCAGACGTGATGACTGCGCTGCTGGATTCGTGGGCGCGGACCCGCAAGTCGGCCCGGGTGTTGGTGGTGCTCGACGTCTCCGGCTCGATGGGCGATCCGGCCACCGGCACCACCAGCGACACCAAACTCGACCTCGCCAAGACCGCGAGCATCTCGGCGCTCGACCTCTTCAAGGACGACGACGACGTCGGGTTGCGCGTGTTCTCGACCTTGCTGGGGCCAACCGAGGACCAGACCTTCCTCGACCTTCAACCGGTGAGCGCTATCGGGCCCCGCAAGGAACAACTCTCCCGCTCGATCGATGGCCTCATTCCCACCGCCGGGACCCCGCTGTACGACGTGACGCTGGCGAGCTTCAAGGACATGGTTGCCGGCTACGACCCCACGAGGATCAACGCCATCGTGTTGTTGACCGACGGCAAGAACGAGGACGGTGACTCGTCGAACGATGTGGCGCAGCGCGATGCGTTGCTGGCGGAGCTGCGAGCCGGGGTCAGTGGCGAGAACGCCAAGCCGATTCGCATCTTCACGATCGGTTACGGCGCCGATGCCGACATGTCTGCGCTCACCCAGATCGCGGAGGCTTCCAACTCGGCCACGTACAACGCCACCGACGCGGCGTCCATCAACAAGGTGTTCGCCCAGGTCGTGAGCAACTTCTGATGGCAACGCTGTCCCTGCGCGACCGGTTCTTCACACCGAAAGTCGCGCACGCCATCGTCTCACCGTCGGCCATCGTGGCCACCGGGGTCGGTGCCGCGGCGGGGATCATGGTCGGGTTGGGGCCCATCGGGGCGGTCATCGGTGGCTTGGTGTTTCTGGGCGGTCGCATTGCGGCTGCCATTCCCCGGGGCCCGAAGGCCACACGAATCGACCCGTTCACACTCGACGATCCGTGGCGGCGCATGGTGCAGGACGCTGTGCAGGCGCGGGCCCAGTTCGCCGATGCCATCCGTTCCACCGATGCCGGACCGCTCCGCGAACGCCTGGCGGAGATCGGACAGCGCATCAACGACGGGGTCGAGGAGTGCTGGAAGATCGCTCGGGCCGGCCATGCGCTCACCCAAGCCCGCAAGCGCATCGACCTGGCGAGCATTCAACGGGAGCTCGCCGAGCTCGGCCCCGCACCGACCGGGTTGCCGACAGCGGCGAGCTCGGCACGAGATGACACCGCAGCCGCGCTGCAGTCGCAGATCGCCACCACCAATCGGATGGACTCCACCATCTCGTCGACGCGTGATCGGCTGCGCCTCCTCAATGCTCGCCTCGACGAAGCGGTGACGCGTTCGATCGAACTGTCGGTGTCGAGCACGTCGGAGAGTGCCATCGAACAGGTCGGCAGCGACGTCACGGCCATCACCACCGAGATGGAGGCGCTACGCCAAGCGATAGAGGTCACGAATACCCCCATGGCTGGAACCGGGTGACCATCGAGCAGCGCTCGTTGCTGCGCGCCTCCGCGGCGCCAGCAGTCGGCACGGCGCTCAGCCGGATCACGGGGTTGGGGAGGGTCGTAGCGCTGGCGTGGGCGCTCGGGCAGAGTGGAGTGTCCGACGGCTACAACCTGGCCAATACCGCACCGAACCTGCTGTATGAATTGGTGCTCGGTGGGGTGTTGTCATCGACGCTGGTCCCCATGTTCGTGGCGCGGGCCGATGGCGGCCTCGGTGAGTCACGATCGCGGATGGCGACGCTGGCGCCGAAACAACAGGCTGAGGCCGATGATCGAGCATCGGTGGTGCTCAGTGTCGGGCTCGTCGTGTTGGCGGCACTCAGCCTGATCGCCGTGGTGGCATCACCGCTGCTCATCGATCTGTTCCCCGGCAGCCAGCGTGGCCCTGACGGATCGATTCGGTCCCAGATCGCGGAGCCGCTGTTGTACCTGTTGCTGCCGCAGATCCTGTTCTACGGCGTGACGTCGATCGGCACGGCCATTCTGCATGCGCGACGCAACTACGTGGTGGCGGCATTTGCGCCGGTTGCCACCAACATCATCACGATCATTGCGGTGTTGTTCGTGCCCCTCATCGACGATGGCGGCATCGTGCCCGGCGACAACGGCCCCATCTATTTGTTGGGTCTGGGCACGACGTTGGGTGTTGCGGCCATGGCGATCCTCGTGGCACGGGGTGTGCGCGACAGCGGTGCCGACATCCGGTGGCGGTTCGAGCCGCGCAACCCCATCCTGATCAAGATCGTTCGGTTGTCGGGATGGACCGTCGGCTACGTGGCCAGCAACCAGATCGCGCTGTTGATCGTGTTGGCTTTCGCCTCGACGTTGGGCGACGGCGCAGTGACCGCGTATCAAACGGCATTCATTTTCTTCCAGCTGCCGCACGGCCTACTCGCGGTGTCGATCATGACGTCGACCACGCCGGAACTGTCTGCCGCCGCCGCGGCGAAGGATGACGATCGCCTGGCACGCCGCTTCCGTGAGGGGCTCGGGTTGTTGATCACCCTGATGATCCCGGCTGCCTTGGGATTGGTGATCCTGGCGGAGCCGATCGTGACGCTGCTGTTGGAGCGGGGGCGCTTCGATCAAGCTGCCACCCTGCGCACCGCTGAGGTGCTGCAGATGATGGCGATCGGGTTGCCGGCGTTTTCGATCTATCTGTATTGCCAGCGCATGTTCTACGCGTTCCAGGACACGCGTACGCCGTTCTTGCTCAATCTGTTCGAGAACACGCTCAACGTGATCGCCGCCTGGGCATTTCTGAACCGTGGGCCCGGTGGTTTGGGGTTGGCGTACTCGGTGGCATACATCGCCGGGGTGGTGCTCTCCATCGCAGTGGTGACCAGACGTTGGCCGACCTTGTTGGACCGATCGATGGCGCCAGCGGTGGGACGGATGCTGTTGGCGGCCGGGTTCAGTGTGGCGGCGGTGTTGGCCACACGATCGATCCTGTGGTCGACGATTTTGGCGGGCCATCCGCTCGTCGACGTGTCGGTGTCGGCGGTGATGGGTGCCATCACGCTGTTCGTGGCGGTATCGGCGCTACGAGTCGAGGGCTTCGAATCGGTGCGGAAATCGATCGACGAACGCTTCGGAAGTGGCCGCCGGCCGTGACCTCCTGTGCTGGATACTGAACTCGGCCTCCAGCCCCTAGGCTGTCCACCATGTTGAACACGCTCAAGCGGTGGTGGAAGTACATGGGAGCCAAGCTCTCGTCGAGCTTCAATGAGAAGGCCGACCCCAAGATCCAACTCGAACAGGCGATCACCGAAGCTCAGGACCAGCACCGGCGTCTCAAGGAACAAGCGGCGAACGTCATCGCCAACCAGAAGACCACCGAGATGCAGCTCAACGCCAAGCTCGAAGATCTCACCAAAGTCAACACCAACGCCCGCCAAGCCATCCTGATGGCAGACGAGGCCACCAAGAAGGGTGATGCCGCCCGAGCCACGGAGATGACCGCCGCGGCGGAATCGTTCGCCAACCGGTTGATCGCGCTCGAAGCCGAGGTCGAATCCCTCAAGGCCCTGTCGCTGCAATCCGCTCAGGCGTCGGATCAGGCCAAGGCTGCCGTGGCGCAGAACAGCGCCATGTTGCAGAAGAAGCTGTCGGAGAAGCAGAAGCTCCTGTCGCAGCTCGATCAGGCCAAGATGCAGGAGCAGCTCAACACCACCCTGGCGTCGTTGAGTGAGACCGTGGGCCAAGATGTGCCCACCCTCAACGAGGTCCGCTCGAAGATCGAGCAGCGTTATGCCAAGGCGTCAGCTGCGGGCGAACTCGAAGGTTCTGGCGTCGAGGCCAAGATGCTCGAGGTCGAACACGCGGCGATGAATGTCGAGGCGCAGGCCCGACTCGAGCAGATCCGCAGCCAGATGGGCATCTCGACTGCGCCGGAAGCCGAAGTTGCGGCCGCCCCGACCGCTGCCACCGAGCCTGCCTCGACAACAGAGGCCGCTCCGTCCGAGGGCGCAGCCGGCTGACGAGCCAGCGAGCACCGGCTCAACAGGCGCTCAACTGCTGGGGAGCACCACAAGATCGTCGCGGTGGATCACCACTCCGACGTGATCACCCGCACGCAGGACAGCCCCTGAGCTCTTGACGAGCCCTTTGGCGAACACCACGCCATCGGCTGTCGCCACCTCAACGGCGTCGTCAGCATCGAAGTCGCCGGCAACCCCCACAATGCCTGCCGCCAGCAACGAGCTCCCCCGATCGACCAGCGCCGCACGGGCGCCGTCATCGACCGTGATCGTGCCCGCCGACCCGACAGCGAAACCGATCCAAATCTTGCGTGCCCCGATCTTGACGTCCCGGGGACGAACGATCGTCCCCACGCCGGCCTCATCCTCTATGGCCTCACGGATGACGCCGGGACGTTCCGCCGCGGCGATCACCGTGCGAACACCTGACCATGCCGCCATCTTGGCGGCGGCCAGCTTGGTGGCCATGCCGCCGCTCCCCCGGTTCGAGCCCGACCCCGACGCCGCCTGTTCGAGTTGTTGGTCGACCTCCACGATCTCCTCGATCAGCGACGCCGTCGCGTTGAAGCGGGGATCCGCAGTGAACACCCCCGCAGCGTCAGTCAGCAACACCAGCACCTCAGCGCCGATCAGCTGTGCCACCAGCGCCGCAATGCGGTCGTTGTCACCGAAGCGGATCTCGTCGTCCGCCACGGCATCGTTCTCGTTCACGATCGGCACCACGCCCAACTCCAAGAGCCGGTTCAGCGTTGAGCGCGCATGGAGGTACTGCTGGCGATTCACGAAATCTGTCGGGGCCAGCAAGACCTGACCGGGCACCACCCCGCCGTCGATGTCATCGAGGATCCGTTGGTACACCGCCATCAGTCGCGTCTGGCCGACCGCCGAGACCGCCTGCAACGTGCGCGAATCGCGAGGCCGGTCACGGGCCGACATCCCCAAGGCGGGGAGACCCGCCGCAATGGCTCCCGAGCTGACGAGCACGAGGTGATGACCCTCGGATCGTAGCGCCACGACCTCGGAGCAGATCTTCGAGACCGCTCGCTCGTCGATGTTGCCGTCGTCGTCGGTCAGCGATGACGTCCCGACCTTGACGACGGCGATCATGACCAGCCTCGATCGCTGCCCACCGCCAAGTCGTCGCCCCCTTCGAACTCGAACTCCAACTCGCCGATCCGCACGATGGACCCGTTGCGCGCCCCGGCGCGACCGAGCGCCCGGTTCACGCCGATGCGTTCGAGCCGCTTGTGTGACTCGGCCAGTGCATCGGGGTTCGTCATGTCCGAGAGCGCCACGGCACGCAGCGCCTCCCGGCCGTGGACGGTGAACGAGCCGTCCATCTCTCGCTCCACCGAAATGCCTTCGGGGGTGGGTCGGTGAACCACATAGGAGTCGAGCGGTCGGGTCTCCTCGCGGGCGATCCCCACAGCGCTCGCCATGGCACCGAGGAGATGGGGCAGCCCCGCGCCGGTCACAGCCGATACCACGTGTACTGCCAGCAGCTCCGGAGCATCGTCGAACTCGTCGCGAGCCACAGCAGCCGGACCGTCGATATGGGAATGAGCATCAGACGCCGCACGAATGGCGTCGATCATCGCGTCGATGCGGTCGGGAGCGATCATGTCGGTCCGGGAGAGCATCACGATCCGCTGCCGATCGAGGAGATCCGGGCGGTACTCCTCGAGTTCCGAGAGCAGGACCGTGAGCTGGCTTTCGGGTGGCGTTTCATCCACCATGGCGACGTCGAGCAGGATCACCAGAACACGCGCCCGCTCGATGTGGCGGAGGAACTGGTGGCCGAGCCCACGACCCTCTGCTGCTCCCTCGATCAGGCCCGGAATGTCGGCGACGACCATCTCGAAACCGTCGGGCATCCGTACCACTCCGAGTTGTGGCTCGAGCGTCGTGAACGGATAGTCGGCGATTTTCGGGCGGGCCGCCGAGATACGCGAGATCAGCGTCGACTTGCCCACGTTGGGATACCCGACGAGCGCCACGTCGGCCATCAACTTGAGCTCCAGCGTCAGCCAGCGCTCCTCGATGGACTCGCCCTGCTCCGCGAATGTCGGGACCCGACGGCGATTCGATTGGAAACGGGCGTTGCCCTTGCCTCCGGTGCCACCAGCGGACGCCAACCAACGATCACCGTGGCGAACCAGATCGGCGAGCACTGTTCCGTCGCGATCCTTGACGACGGTGCCCACCGGCACCGGAACTTCGATGTCGTCACCCGAAGCGCCATGCTTGCCCTTGCCTTGGCCGTGCACACCCGAGGGCGCCGTGCGGTGCGGGTGATCCCGATAGGCCAAGAGCGACGCAGAATTGTGATCGGCGACGAACCACACATTGCCGCCGTTGCCGCCGTCACCGCCGTCGGCGCCACCTTTGGGCGTATGCGCTTCACGTCGGAACGCCACACATCCGGCCCCGCCATCGCCGCCGCGTACGCAGATGGCTGACTGATCGACGAAGTTGGACACGCCTCAAGACTAGAGGCGAGTTCTCATCGGTCCACGATCGGAACCGGGACAGCTGTCAGCCGGTGAGGTGCACCGGGTCACCGATGACCTTCACGCCCCAGGTGGTGCGGTCGGTCACGCTGGCACTGGCGAACTCGTAGCGCACCTTCCACCACCATCCGGCCGCGAGGAACGACGCATTGGTGTCGTAGCCGCCGGTGAGTTCGATGGTCAGTTCCACGTAGTGGCCGTTGTACCTCTGGCCGGTCACGTCGAGCGTGGTGCTGGCGGTCAATGCCGTGCTCGGGGTGGCGCCGTCGATGCCCATGTCCTGGGCGATGAAGGTGGCGAATCCGCCGCCAGGATCGAGGATACGAATGGCCTGGCCACCTTCACCCGGATCGAACAGGGTGATCTTGAGGGTCTTGCCGGCATGTTCAGGGCCGATCTTTGCCAGGAAGAAGTTGCCGAAACCCGATGCCGAGGTGGCGTTGGCGTAAATCGACATCCAGTTCTTGCCATAGATGTTGGGACACGTTGTGTCGGTCCGGGTGTCACACGTGGTGGCAACGGTGGTGGAGCTGCCGGGCTGCATGAGGAACGAGAATGCTTGCGAGGCGTTCGAAGTGGCCTGGTTCTCCAACGTCCGGATGTTCAGGATGTATCGACCGGCGGTCGCCGAGGTGGTGAAGGAACAGAAGTTGGACCAGCCAGCAGTGCCGAAGAAGGTGGCGTCGTTGTCGGTGACGGTGTCATATGAACGGGGGTTGGGCTGAGCGGCCCCGCCGTTGCAACTGGTGTAACTCGTGTTGTCACCGTCGTCGAACGGTGTCGAGTCGGGCGCCAACAGGTCGTAGTTGGTCGTGACCGTGGTGCCAGACGGGTTCGTTGGATCCCTGAAGGCGCCGCTGGTGGCCATTTCCGGGTTGTAGATATAGAGATGGAACGTCTGGGTTCGGCCCGCTGGGAGGTCCACGTAGTACTGGTACGCCGGGGCGGGGCTGTCCTTGTATTGCGGGTTGAGCGTGGCACCAGCGGTGCAGGCGTTGGCGCCGCCCTTGGGCACGGCATCATAGCGACGCGCTTCGAAGGGGCCGCCCTGGTCCTTGTAGGCACAGAAGCCGTTGATGGCCGCAAAGAAGTTCTCACGGCTCGCTGCCGGTTGCATCTGTCCGGTGCCGAAGAAGTTCTTGGGACTGCCCAGCGGCACCGGAAGCACGTACTTGGCCTTGGCGGTTCGTTTGATGCTCTGGCTGGCGTTGACGAGGCTCGAGAGATATACCGGCGAATCCGAGTCGAGCACGTCCACCTTGATCTCGGTATCGCTGAGCTGCGTCACCGTGACCGTGATGTTGGCGAGGGCGTCGTCGAAGCCGTTCTGCTTCGAGACATCCTTGGCGACCGATGCGGCCTGCGTCAGGTTCGGGAGCCAGACGACACCTGCCAGCGCCGCGGCATCGGCCGCCTTCTGCTGCTTGGTTGCAGCCGTGTACCACCCGCCGAAGTCGACGGCCATGGCCGCCACGAGCAACAGCGGAATGAGCAGCAACGCCGTCAGCGCCAGCACGTAGCCGCGTTCATCCTGACGCACGGCCCGGATCCGACGAGCGAGCGCGAGCGGGGACTTCATGTCTGCTTCGGTTCAATACGCATGACTGCCGTGTCCTTGATGGAGATACTTGCGCCCAGGATCTGGGTTTTGGTCGGATGGTTGATCTCGACGTACACCCCGACCTGATCGAGCCCAGCGGCCGACCCCTGGAGGTTGCTCCGGCTGGTGGGGCACCAGAATCGGTCGCGCCGAGCGGTGTTACAGGCGCCGGCGAACTGCGAGGCAGTGCCAGACGGATTGGCCACCAACGTGGCGATGTACGTCCCGGAGTACACGTTGCACTGGTTGGCAGAACTGCCCCCAGCGGTGAGGATTGCCGGCGTGAGACACGCTGCCGGCACGGTGCCCGTGGCACTCGTCGCTTTGAAGATGACCACTTTGGTGAGGGTGTCGCCCGTCAGAGACTTGATGCCAGCGGCAACCGACAGCAGCGCCGCCTGATCGGCCAAGGTGGCTGCGCCCTGGCTCGAGCCGACCCGAGCACCGGCGCGAGCAGCGTTCACGTTCGTCAACGAAGCGCGCCATCCCAGGCCCATCTCGAGACTGCCGAGGATGAGCGTGACGAGAAACAGGCTGACCATGGCGGTTTCGACGAGAGCGACTCCGTGGTCACTGCGGCGGGCGGCTTGGCCGCGTCGGAAGAATCGGGGGCGGGCAGAACGTCGGGAACTGAAGGATCGGGCATTCGAGGATCGGGCTCTCGAGGATCGGGCTCTCATGATCGGGCTCTCATGATCGGGATGGCTCGATTCGCATGACGATGGTGTCCTCGAGGTCCTTGGTGAGCGGCACGAAGCTGGTCACGGTCTTGTGGTTGATCTTCATCCACACCCCGACGTAGTCAGGCGGGTCGCTCAGGCGATCCTTGCGACTCGACGGGGCCCAGAAGCGATCAGGTGCTGATCCTGACCCGGTGAAATCAGTCTTGGGTCGGGCGAGGTCGGCCTTGGTGTACGAGTTGCAGACGTTGGTGACCGACCCGGTCTTGCATGCCACCGGTACATCCGAATTGGGTCCGCTGGCCTTGAACACGACGATCCGGATGATGTCGTTGACGTCGAGCGCCGGGGTGCGCTTCTTGATGTTCTGCAGGGCCTCGTAGTCGGCGGTCGTCGAGCTTCCCACTGTCGTTTCGAGGCGGGCGCTGTCACGAATGCCAGCAGACATCGAGAGGTAGTCCTTGAAGAGCAACCCGAACTCGAACACCGCGAAAATGAGCAGGAAGACGACGGGTGCCACGATGGCACCCTCGACGAGGGAGGCCCCTCGTTCGCTTCGTCCAGCGCGTCGGCGCACCGCATCCTCGCTCTCTGGGTCGAACGACCCAACGTGGTTGTCATCGGCGCGAAACTGCGTCGCCTTGAGCACCCTCCTACGCCGAACCATGACCGACACGGTGACGGACGGCCGTGACGGAGTCGATAGGTCAAATGATTCATTGATGGGTCGTTCGGCCCACAACGAACGCGGCCATTCGTTGTCTCACCGAGTCCCTACGCTGGAATCATGTCCACTGGCCCAGCCGACCCCTTTCCCTCGGCAGTCGCCGTGGAAACCATCCCGGCCGACCCGCCTCGCCGTGCCATCAGTTGGGCCACCACCATGTCCGGAGTTCGCGATCGCTCGGGGATCCGCCTGGCTCACGCCGATTCCGAACCAATCCTGGGCACAGTCGCTCTGGCCGACCGGGCCGCTCGCGAGGATGCCGAGCACCGTTGGATGTGCGACGGTGCCACCCGGGCCTCCGCTGGCGGCAACCGGGCAAGGTTCGAGCCAGCCGACGCCACACGGACATGTTTCGAACGCGACCGGGACCGCATCCTGCACGGCACCACCGCCTTTCGTCGCCTGGCGGGCAAGACCCAGGTGTTCATCTTCCCCGACGACCACCAACGAACCCGGCTCACCCATGCGCTCGAGGTCGCCCAGGTCGCCACGGCCGTAGCGACGGCCTGCCGCCTCAACGTGGCGCTGACCGACGCCATAGCGCTCGGGCACGACTGCGGGCACGGCCCCGGTGGGCACGCCAGCGAAGATGCCTTCAGTCCGTATCTCGAGGGCGGCTATGACCATGCCGTCTGGGGAGCAGACGTAGTGCTCGAGCCGTTGAATCTCTGCCTCCAGACACTCGACGGGATCCGCAATCACTCCTGGTCACGGCCAGCACCGAACACACCCGAAGGCGAGGTGGTGTCGTGGGCGGACCGGATCGCCTATGTCTGCCACGACTTCGAAGATGCCGTGCTCGCGGGGATCGTGACCGCTGAGATGCTCCCGGACATGGTTCGGGATCGTTGCGGATCCACAAGAACCAGCCAGCTCAATGCGTTCATCTCCTCGATGGTCGACGTTGCGACGTCCCACGGTGTGGTGGGCATGGCGGACGACATCGCCGATGCGCTCGCCGAGTTCCGGCGCTTCAACTATCACCACATCTACATGCGTCCGGCATCGATCGGGCAGTCGGAATTGGTGATCAGGGTCCTTCGATCGTTGGTCGAGTTCTATGCCGATCGCCCGAACACCTTGCCGTTCGCCGATCTCGGCGATCTGGCCACTCCCGGTCGGCTCGGAGATGTCGCTGCGGGTTCGCCGACCGCGCTGCGAGAGGCGGTCACCTATGTGGCGGGGATGACCGATCGCTACGCTTTCCAGATGGCCGTGACCCATCTCGGATGGGATCCGTCATCGCTCCCCAATGGTGTCGACGTACGCCCGCGCTGACCTCGGCTCAGCGATCGATGAGCTTCGACTGACGAAACCACACCACCAGGGCCAGGGCGCCAGCGACCATCGCCACGGCGCCGAGTACCCGCAGGATCACCGACGAGTTGGCACCGAACGCCAGCACTGCCCCAACGGTCAGAGCCGCACCCCCGATCAGGAGGAGGAACGATGCGCGAGCATTGGTACTTCGAGAATCACCCACGGTGGTTCGGCCCGACGATCTCGAGTTGTTCGTTCAAGCGGGACCGAACCAGCCCCGCTGCGCTACTCAGCGGGAAGGACGTCGACGAGCTTGCGGTTGTTGCGGCTGCCGAACTTCACCTTGCCGGGCGCCAGCGCGAACAGCGTGTCGTCGCCGCCGCGGCCGACATTGAGGCCGGGATGGAACTTGGTACCACGCTGGCGGACGATGATCGTCCCGGCAGTGATCTCCGTGCCGTCGAACACCTTGACGCCGAGCCGCTGCGAGCGGGAATCACGGCCGTTGCGGGTCGAGCCGCCACCTTTGGTCTTTGACATGGCTCAACCCTTCTTGATGGACGTGATCTCAACCGTGGCGTACTTCTGGCGGTGACCCCACCGCTTGCGCACGTTGGACTTGTTCTTGTAGGTGAACGCCACGATCTTCGGGCCTTTCACCTCGCCGGTGATCCGGCCAGAAATGGTGACACCCGAGAGCTCGGCCGGCGTGGCGAGCGTGGTGGATCCATCGACCAGGAGGACCGGTGTGAGGTCGACCTCGGAACCGATGTCGCCGAGGCGCTCCAGTTCCACCGTGGAACCTTCGGACACACGGACCTGCTTACCGCCGGACTTGATCACTGCGTACATAACGGATGAGACGATACACGGCCGGACCACCGAAGACGAAGTCGGGCACCGAACACAGACGCCTGGCCAGTCCCGTCAGGCGCGATCGATGTCAGACATTCCCGATGAGGGGATGGCTAACGATGAGTCCCCGGCCGTCGCAGGGCTCGCACCTCATCGAGAAGCTCTGCAGCAATCCTTCACCGATGCGCTTGCGAGTCATTTCGACCAGCCCCAACTCACTCACGGAATACACCTGCGTGCGAGTCTTGTCGCGACTGAGAGCGTCCTTGAAGGTCCGCACCAGTTCATCGCGGTTCGACTTGACCTCCATGTCGACGAAGTCGACGACGATGATGCCGCCGATGTCGCGGAGCCGGAGCTGGCGGGCGATCTCGATCGCCGCTTCGAGGTTGTTCCTGAAGACCGTTTCTTCGAGACTCGATGATCCGACGTTCCGACCGGTGTTCACATCGATGACCGTCAGGGCCTCGGTGTGCTCGATGATGAGGGAACCGCCCGACGGCAGCCACACCTTCTCATCGAGTGCCTTCGTCAGTTGCTCCACGATCTGATACCGCTCGAACAACGGCAACGGTTCGACGGATTCGTCATAGAACTGCACCCGATCGGCGGTCCCGGGGGAAATGGCACTCACATAGTCGGCCATGTCGCTGTAGAGCGCCTCGTCGTTGATCATGATGCCGCGGTACTGGTCGTTGAACTCCTCGCGGATCACCCGAACGGCCATGTCCGGCTCGCGATAGAGCAACGCTGGGCCGTTCTGCTTGGCGGCGAGCGCTTCGATGGCGGCCCACTGCGACAACAGCCGAGCCACGTCTCGCTCGATCTCGTCAGCCGTCACACCTTCGGCGGCGGTGCGAACAATGACACCGTGCTGTTTGGGCTTGGCCTTGTCGAGCACCTGGCGTAGACGTTTGCGCTCGCTGTCACTCAGCCGCTTGGAGATGCCGTAGGTGCTCGAGTTGGGAACCAGCACTACGAACCGACCGGGCAGCGAGACCTCCTGGGTGAGGCGCGCACCTTTGTGCGCGATCGGGTTCTTGGTGACCTGGCAGACGATGAGTTGCCGAGCCTTGAGGACGTCCTCGATCCGGGCATCTGCTGCCTTACCCTCCACGTCGTCAGCATCGAAGAGGAGATCGCCCCGGTACAGCACGGCGTTCTTCGGTGTCCCGATGTCGATGAACGCTGCTTCCATTCCCGGCAGGACATTCTCGACGCGACCGAGGTAGATGTTGCCGTGGATCTGGGCGACATCGTCGGATGGGTGGGACACGTAGTACTCGATGAGCGAGCGGCCCTCGAGCGTGGCGATATGGGTCTGCCCGGCACGATCCACGTGCACGTTCATCTGATATCGACCGACGGCCTTGCCCTTGCGGCTACGGCCGGCGCGCTGCTTGAGCGTCTTGGCGTCGAGAACGGGACCGCCGTCGGCATCGACGAGCATCGCGGTGACGGGCGTGGGTTTCGGCTGCTGACCGCCGCGTTGTCCCTGGCGTTGTCCGCCCTGTTTCTGGCCCTGCTGACCTTGACGCTGGCCCGTTTGCTGGCCCTGGCGTTGTCCGCCCTGTTTCTGTCCCGGCTGTTTCTGTCCGCCCTGTTTCTGGCCGCCGGGCGCCTGGCCTGTGCCCTGAGCATTCGATGACTCAGTGTCATCGATGTCCGGGGAGCCGTCGGCTCGTTGCGACGAGTTCCGGGTTCGGCGTCGCCGGCGTTTTGCCGACGGCGACAGCGGACCCTCCGTTAGGTCGTCAGATGACGAATCCGGTCGTTCTGCTGGCGCTGCGGCCCCGTTCGGCGGCGGCACCTTGGGCACGAGGAACGGCTGGGGGGCGTGCGGCTCTCCCGTCGATGCGGTGTTCACTGGCGGCGGCGCTGGCGATGCGGCACCGATTGGGGTGCCGGTGACCGGAGTTGTCGCGGAATCGTTGTCGTCGGACATGAGTCGGTCCTTGCGGGATCATCCGACCTCCTGCAATGCAAGCGGTCGTGGCGGGTCGGCCCACGCAATGGGGGGCCGGCGGTCGCCGAGGGACGTGATGAGTTGGTCGAGACGCCGTACCCGTGCTTCGGCCCAGTCGGGGTCGAGTGCGGCGAGCAGTTCGCCGGGTCGGACGCTTTTCGGTCGAGTCGAGAGCGTGATGCGCACCTCGATGCCGTCGGGGGTCTCGTCCCCCACTACACCATCGACGACCACCGGCCGAAGATCGAGATCCTGGAGCTTTCCCTTGCGGTCCACCGAAATCATGAGCGTGTCGTGCCCGAGCAACCGATCAAGCGTCGCCTGTGCGGTGCCCCGGTCGACTCCGGGCATCGTGAACTGCCAGATCACCTCGTCGACGATCGCTTGGAGCGAATCCTCGCCGGTGTCTGCCAGAAGGGCCATGGCGGTCACGTCGATGCCATCGGGGAGTTCGGCAGAGAGCCGCTGATCGAGATCGCCGAGTTCGACCGCTTCCCGCAGATCGATGTCGATGTACTCCGCAATCGATTCGTGACCCACCGACAGTGCCAACCCGAAATGCATCTTCGGGCGGGGCGAGAAGCCCTCGCTGTACTTGATGGGGAGCTCGGCCCGTCGAATGGCTCGCTCCCAGACGCGGGCGACGTCGCGATGCGACAGGAAGCGGATCTTTCCGAGCTTCGTGTAGCGCATCCGGATTTTCACGCCGACACACCTGCGGTATCGAGCGAGCCGTCGATCGAATCTGTACGCCGACCCAGACTCACCGACACGGCCACCGGCGACGTCGGCGACAGATCCTGACCGGTGCCCTGGCTCCCCCCGGCGGGAGGCGTTGCCGAGGCGACGACGTGTTCGATCGAGTAGCCCGTGCATGCACCGCAGTCGTAGCAGGGGGTCCACCGGCAATCAGCCAGGCCGACCTCGGCGAGGGCGTCACGCCAGTCCTGCCAGAGAAAGTCGCGATGCAACCCGGCCGAGAGGTGATCCCATGCCAAGGCCTCGTGCTCGGTCCGATGACGGTATGCGTGGTCCTCGACTGACAGTCCGGCCTTCTCGAGCTCGCACGTCCACAGGTCCAGGTCGAAGAACTCGGACCATTCCTGGAAGGTGCCGCCCCCCCGCCAGACCCCGGCGATGACGGCGCCGAGTCGGCGATCGCCCCGGCTCATGATCCCCTCGATAGCCGATGCTTTGGGGTCGTGCCACTTGAGTTCGACACCGCGGTGCGCCCGTGCGCCATCTCGCAACAGGTTCACCTTGCGCTGGAGTTCGGTGACGGTGTTCTGACCGAACCACTGGAACGGCGTGTGAGGCTTCGGCACGAAGCCACCGACCGAGGCGGTCACCGACGCGTTCTTGTTGTACTTCCGGCCGATCTCGACGCACTTTCGGGACAGCTCGAGAATGCCGAGCGTGTCCTCATCGGTCTCGGTGGGCAGCCCGATCAGGAAGTACAGCTTCACCCGTCGCCAGCCCTGGCTGAACGCCGACTCGACAGCGGCGTAGAGATCGTCTTCGATGATCAACTTGTTGATCACCTGGCGCATCCGCCACGTTCCGGCTTCGGGAGCGAAGGTCAAGCCGGTACGCCGAGCCTTCTGGATCTCCGCCGCGATGCCGACCGTGAAGGCGTCGACTCGTAGCGAGGGCAATGACACCGACACCTGACCGCAGTTGCCAGGATCGTCGACGATGTCTCGGACGACCTCGGTGATGCCCGAGAAGTCAGCGCTGGAGAGCGACGTCAGAGCCACCTCGTCGTAGCCGGTTCGACGCAGCCCATCGACGACCATGGTTCGGACCTGCTCGGCGGGACGTTCGCGAACCGGTCGGGTGATCATGCCGGCTTGGCAGAAGCGACAACCACGCGTGCAACCCCGGAAGATCTCTACGTTCAGGCGGTCGTGCACCACTTCGGTCAGGGGCACGATCTGGTGCTTCGGGAACGGCCATTCGCCGAGATCCGCTATCGTCCGCTTCTCGACCGATGCCGGTGCAGCAGGGTCGATGGGGTGGACTCCTGCCAGCACGCCATCGGGTCGGTAGGTCGCCTCGTAGAGCGACGGGACATAGACGCCGGGCACCTGAGCCAACGCACGAAGGACATCGATCCGTGACGTCTGGCCGTTGGCCTTCCAACAGGCCACGACCTCGGTGATCTCGCCGACTGCCTCTTCGCCGTCTCCCAACACCACGATGTCGACGAAATCTGCAATCGGCTCGGGGTTGAAGGTGCAGTGGCCGCCCACCGCGATGATCGGATCGTTGGACGAACGCTCGGCTGCCAGGATCGGTACGCCCGCCAGATCGATGCAGTTCACGAGGTTCGTGTACACGAGCTCGGCCGACAGGTTGAACGCCAAGATGTCGAAGGTGGCGGCGGGCAGATGCGAATCCACGCTGAACAACGGCAGTTCTGCCGCCCGCAGTTCGGCTTCCATGTCCACCCAGGGCGCATAGGAACGTTCGGCGTAGCCGTCAGCGCGTTCGTTGACGATCTCCGTCAAGATCTGCAGCCCTTGATTGGGAAGGCCGATTTCGTAGGTGTCGGGGTAGATCATGAGCCAACCGACACGCTCGTCACGGTCAGTCACCAACTCAGGGGCACCGTCCTCGCAGCCGATGTAGCGGGCTGGCTTCTGGACACGTGCGAGCAACGGCTCGAGCTGATTCCAGATTCCTGTCATGACGTCGCAGTCTACCGATGGCGCGACGACTCACGCGAACCACCCGCTCCAGCGGGGCGGTGTCCGCCGTTCAGGCGAATCGGCGCATGTGAACGTTCATCACGAGGCCCATCGCCGCGAAGGTGGTGATGGTCGATGATCCGCCATATGACACGAAAGGTAACGGAATTCCCGTTACCGGCATGATGCCGAGATTCATCCCGACGTTCTCGAACACGTGAAAGACGACCATGCAGAGCACGCCGACGCACATGAGTCGGCCGACGGGATCCCGAGCGAGCTGAGCGGTCCGCCAGATCCGGTACACGATTCCGCCCAACAACACGATCAACAGTCCGGCACCCATGAAGCCGAGTTCCTCTCCGGGCACCGTGAAAATGAAGTCGGTCTGTTGTTCAGGCACGAATCCACCCTTGGTTTGCGGACCGTTGAAGAGCCCCTCACCGGTCAGCGCACCCGACGCGATCGCCAACTGCGCCTGGCGGGTGTTGTAGATCGCCTTCTCCGACGCGTTCTCCGGTGTCACGAACGACGTGAGCCGGTCCTTTTGGTACTGGTCCAACGTGTTGGATTTCAAGATGCCGACCACGCCACCGACGCCGAGCAACAACAACACGATCAGATAGCGGGCGGGCACTCCCCCCACCACGAGCAAACCAACGCCGACCACCACGAACACCAATGTGGTGCCGAGGTCGGGCTGCAACAGGATCAGCCCCATCGGCAACCCGAGCAGCACCAGAGATACGGCGAGCTCCTTCAAGCCCAGCCGCTCCACGACACTCCCGAGATAGCTGGCCACGGTCACGATGGTGGCGATCTTGGCGAACTCCGCCGGCTGGATCTGGAACGGTCCGATGTCAAACCACGCACGGATGTTCTTGTGGACGCTTCCTACGCCAGGAATCAGCACGGCGCCGAGCGCCGCCACAGAACCGACGTAGATGAGGCGCGACCAGTCCCGCAGCTTCTGATAGTCGAGCGCGGCAGTGACACCCATGACCGCCACGCCAACGATGACGTAGACGATGTGCTTCGAGATGAAGGTGTAGGGCGAGTCGCTGTGCCGAGTGGCGCTGAACACCATGATCGAGCCGAACACCGTCGTCACCGCGACCAGCGCCAACAAGGTGAAATCCAAGTGCCGCCACGCAGCGGTCATGTCGCGATTGCGGAGCTTGTGACCGGTGGGCATGGTGATCATCGGGGAAGGCTCGTTCGGGTCGGATCGGTGGCGGGCGGGGTGGTCAGCGCAGGGTCCACCGTCGATGTCGGGAGCTGGCCTGGAGCGGTGTCTCCGGGAACAGTCGGAACCACGATGGACGTGGTGGTCGTGGTAGTCGTCGGGTTGGCGGCCGCCTCGGCCAGCGCCTTCGCCACCGCAGTGTCCCAGCGGGCACGGTCAGCGTCAGAGACGGTCGACGGCACGGTATTGTTCGACACGTCTCGCATGATGCCGAATGCCAGCGGCGCCGAGACGTCGGAACCGAATCCGGCCTCGGGGATGATCACCGAGATGGCGTACTTTGGGGGCTCGACCGACGGGCTCGGCCCGAACGCCACGAAGATCGAGGTGTCGGCCTTGCCGTTCACCTCGGCGGTGCCGGTCTTTCCGGCCATCGGCCACGCCGTGCGGTTCGCTGCCCACGCCCGATTGGCGGTTCCGCCACCGTTGGTGACGACGCCCTGCAGGCCAGCGAGCAACCGCTGATAGTGGTCGCCCGTGTACGTCACCGTTCCCGAGACCTCGGGCTCGATCGTTCGAACCAACTCGTAGTTGCCGGGGTCGCGCGGGTCGAGACCCAGATCCTTCGGTCGGGTGACCTTCGACACGATGAGCGGCACGTAGCGGGTTCCGCCATTGGCGAAGGTGGCATAGGCATCGGCGAGCTGCAGCGGGGTCACGAGCACGTCTCCCTGCCCGATCGAGGTGTTGAGATTGTCACCGGCGTACCAATTGCCGTTCGGGAACGCCTTGGGATTCTCCTGGTTCTGCTCTCGACGCAGGGCAGGTGTCGGGAGCCGACCATCGGCTTCCCCGGGAAGATCGACGCCGGTTGCGGCGCCCAGCCCGTAGGTTGCAGCGACCTTCTGGATGGCGTCCTCGCCGAAGCGGTCGCGACCCTGCCAGAGCTGATCGCCGATCCAGTAGAAGAACACATCGGAGCTGACCGTCAACGCTTTCGAGATGTCGACCTGGCCGTAGCGATTCCCACCCGCGTTGCGGGCAACACAGCCGTCGCCCTTGCAGTTCGTGACCTTGTAGCTGCCCGCGTCCTGGTAGACGTTGCTGCCAGAACCGAGGAACCCGGTCTCGAGCCCGGCGGTGCCGGAGAAGAGCTTGAAGGTCGAGCCTGGCGCGTACGTCCCCTGCAACGCCCAGTTGAACAAGGGTTGCCCAGCGGCCTTGTCGTTGAGTCGCTCCCACAGTCGACTGTCGATGCCGTTCACCAGCTGCGACGGGTCGTAGGTCGGGAATGACGCCATCGCAAGGATCGCGCCGTTCTGCGGGTCGGTGATCACCACCGAACCCTGAGGGGCGTTGAGGGCACGGCCATCCTTGTCGACAGAGTTCCGTAGTCCGCTGAGCCGGTCTGCGAGTCGTTGCTCAGCCAACGCTTGGAGGTCGATGTCGATACTCAACCAGACATCGTCGCCTCCAGCCGGAGACGCCTCGGTCACGGTTTTCAAGTAATCCCCTCGGGCATCCACCTGGATGGTCCGATCCGACGGCACGCCGCGAAGATCGCTCTCGAAGGTCGCCTCCACACCGCTTTTACCGATCTCGTCGCCACCGGCATAGGTCTTGTGCTCGCGATCGGTCTTTGGTCGCGACGGATCGTCTGCCGCGCCGAACTGGTCTTCTTTCTGAGCGAGCTCCTTGTCGTTGATCTGGCCGACGTAGCCGACGATGTGCGCAGCGAGCTTGCCGTAGGGGTAGGTCCGCACCGCGACCCGGCGGACCACCACGCCGGGGAACCGCTCGTCGTGCTCAGCGAGGTACAGCTCGACATCGTCGGTCACATCGGACTGGATGGGCACGGGTTCGAGTGGTCCGTAGCGCTTGTCGTCGTAGCGGTCCTGGATGATCGGACCCTTGGTGGGAAAGCCGAAGCTCGTCAGCACCTCGGCGAGATCATCGAACTCTCGCGTGCGAGCGTCAGCCGCGTTGTCCTTGATACGCGTGCGATCGAGCTCGACCACGATGGAGATGCGGTTGTCCACCAACACCTTGCCGTTGCGATCGAGGATCCGTCCGCGGGTGCCTTCGGTGTGGACGACTCGCAGGTTCACCCCGTTGGCTCGGAGCTGTTGGCTGGTCGTGTCGATCATCTGCAGATACCAGAGCCGAACGAGCAACGACGCGAACAGCGACACACAGACGATGCCGACCATTGCCAATCGAGAAAGTGAGTTCTCATGGTCAGCCAACGGAACCACCTCCCGCACTTGATGAGCCAAAGCTCGATGAGCCCATGCTCGAAGTTCCGAGCGCCGAGGTCGTCGACAGCACTCCGGTGCGGCTGTCGATGGCACCAGCGCCTTCCGCCCATCGTCCCACGGGCACGGCGATCAGACTCAGCACCAAGTTGATGAGCGCCACCACGAAGACGATCGCCCAGAGCCGGGGACTCCCCAACGCGTTCTGTCCGAAGAGTTGCGACGTCGTGGCAAACAGCAAGGTTCCGACGATCGACGCCACGAACACGACCATGGCGGCGAGAGTGCGTCGCACGGTGAGTACCGAGACGAGCAGCGTTCCCACAGCGAACGCAGTGAGGGTGTAGGCGAGCGCCGACACGCCGAGCGGGCCGGGGCGCACGAGATCGAACAGGAATCCCAACCAGAAGCCGATGATGGCTCCCCGTTGCGGGCCGGCCGCGACTCCCGCCGCAATCGACATCAGCAACATCACGTCGGCCACCACACCGAAAAGCGGGAACTGCGGGGCGATGCCCACCTGAACCAAGGTGGTCGTGATCACGACCGCGGTCCACCGGACGACCATCATCCAGTCGGTCATGTCGCTGCCCACTTCATGCTGGCGACAATCATGCTGGCGACAATCATGCTGGCGACAATCATGTTGGTGGCTTCCAGAGCAGGACCTGGACGTAGTCGAGACGTGTCAGGTCGGCCGCCAAGCCAACATCGAGAATTTGGATCTGCTCGCGTTGATCGCGAGTGATGCCGGTAATGGTTCCGACCGGCAATCCCGGGGGGAATTTCGCCCGCTCCAAGCCCGACGTGATGACCGGATCGCCCACTGCCACTGGGTCAGTCAGCCCGATCCCGCGATCGACCACCCACGGCCTCCCAGCGCCAGTGCCGCGCCCAACCCCCAAATCGTCTGACTTCAACTTGATGCCGACATTGACGCTCGGATCGGTGATCAGCCGGACCACCGACCGATCGGGGCTGACCCGCTCGATACTGCCGATCAACCCGGCCTGAGTCACCGCTGGCATTCCCACCTCGAGGCCAGAGTTCGATCCCTTGTCGATCTGGGCCGTGTCGTCGTCGAAGCTGGAGAAGTTCCCACTCGTCACCTGCGCGACCTGCGTCGCGATGGTGGGGAGGAACGGCACATCGAGCTGTTCCTTGAGGCGTGCCAGCTGATCCACCGCATCGGCATTGGTCAGCTGCTGATTCTTCAGCGCGTCGAGTTCGGCTCGCAGGCGAGCGTTCTCCTTCTCCATGTCGTCGTAGTTCCCGACGCCGTTCCACGCGTTTCGCAACGGCTTGGTCACCGAGGAGAACGCACGCTCGACCGGGTTGAGCGCACTCAGCACGCCGCGCCGGATCGATCCCAGCACGGGAACGTCCTTGGCATCGAGCGTGAGCACGGTGAGCGACAACAGCGTCATCACGATGATCGTGAACCGGGGACGTCGCCTCCGGTTGGGAGACCCCAACATGGATGCGTCAGTCGCGACTCGACGCGAACAACACACCCTGGAGGGCCTCGAAGGCCTCGAGGGACTGGCCCGAGCCGAGTGCCACGGCGTCGAGTGGGTTGTCGCAGATACGGATCGGCATGCCGGTTTCGTGAGCCAACCGAGTATCGAGGCCGACGAGCAGCGCTCCGCCACCAGCCAGGACGATTCCCTGCTCCATGATGTCGGCGGCGAGTTCCGGCGGGGTCTTGTCGAGGGTGTACTTCACGGCATCGACGATGGCCGATACCGGCTCCTCGATGGCAGCGCGGATCTCCTCGGTGGTGGTCACGATCGTCTTCGGGAGACCAGTCACGAGGTCGCGACCACGAACCTCGGCTTGCATCTCCTGTTCGAGGGGCCACGCCGAGCCCAGGTTCATCTTGACCATCTCGGCGGTTCGTTCGCCGAGCGCCAAGCTGTACTCCTTCTTCACGAACTGGATGATGGAGTCGTCGAGTTCGTCGCCCGCCAGGCGCACCGACTGGCTGGCCACCACTCCACCGAGTGAGATCACCGCAACCTCAGTGGTGCCGCCACCGATGTCGACGATCATGTTGCCGCGTGGTTCCTGCACGGGCAGACCCGCACCGATGGCAGCCGCCATGGGTTCCTCGATGATGTACGCCGGCTTGGCGGCACCGGCGAACTCGGCGGCTTCCTGCACGGCGCGCTGCTCGACCCCGGTGATGCCGCCCGGCACGCAGATGACCATGCGTGGTCGGGCAAAGCGTCGGCTGTGCACCCGCTGAATGAAATAGCGGAGCATCTTCTCGCAGATCTCGAAATCATTGATCACGCCATCGCGCAGCGGACGAACCGCTCGGATGTGACTCGGCGTCCGGCCGATCATCGCTTTCGCCTCGTGACCGACCGCCAGGGGCTGGCCGGTGTGGGTGTTCACTGCGACGACCGACGGCTCTCGCAACACGATCCCCTCGCCCCGGACGTACACGAGTGTGTTCGCGGTGCCCAGATCGATCGCCATGTCTCGGCCCAACATGCCAGAGAAGTTGGAGAAACGTGCCATGGGAAAGGATCCCTCTACAGCGGACGGACGCTGTGGTTGCTGTCCAAACCGTACCTGCAACGCTGCCGACGGATCAGATGTCGAGAAAGAGGACGGGAGAACGGGCGCGGCCTGATGACCGCTGGAAATGCCAGGCTAGTCGTGCGGGACCCGCCCCGGCCAGGGCACCCCCGCGGTGGCGTCGGGCACAACCGCTGTTTCTCTCAGGCTCGCTCGGGAAGCTACCCGGCCAGGCCGGGAAAGAAGATGCCGATCTCGCGGGCTGCCGCTTCGGCCGAATCGGAGCCGTGAATCAGGTTCTCGCTGAAGAGGGTGCCGAGATCGCCGCGAATGGTGCCGGGCGTCGCGGTGAGCGGATTGGTGGCGCCCATCATGTCGCGGACGACCTTCCAGGTGTTCTCCGGGCCCTCGATCACCATCACGAGTGCCGGCGAGCGACCGATGAACTCGATGAGCTCGCCGTAGAAACCCTTGCCCTCGTGCTCGGCGTAGTGACGGGCGGCGGTGGCTTCGTCGATGGTGCGGAGTTCGGCGGCGACGAGCGTGAAACCCTTGCGCTCGAAGCGCCCGACGATCTCGCCGACAAGGCCTCGTTCCACGGCGTCGGGTTTGCAGATGACGAAGGTGCGGTCCATGCCGCGCAATGTAGGGCGCACCTCGGTCGGGGTCGAATCGTCATCCGGCGCTCGGTCATCGAGTCGTTGCCGCACAGCTCGACCAGGGGCGCGGGATCAGTCGGCGAGTCGACCCAACAACAACGATCGCGCTGGACCGACCAGATAGAAGCTCCCGGCGATGACGATCATGTCCTCCTCGCCAGCATCGGCGAGCACCCGTTCGATCGCCACCATGGGATCGGCGATCTCCGACACCACCCACCCAGCGGCTTCGGCTGCATGCGCCAGCCGAGCGGACGGTAGGGCACGTGGTGTCTCCGGGGTCGTGGCGACCACGACATCGAACCGTGCTGGCGTGAGCGCTTCGAGAAAGGCTGAGGGATCGCGGCCCTCGAGCATGCCGAGCACCAGGACCCGCGAACCGAGCGGCGCGAACTCCTCGTCGATGGTCTCGGCCAAGCGGGCCGCCGCATCGGGATTGTGGGCACCGTCCACGATTACGAGCGGCTGACGGGCCAGCACGTCGATCCGACATGGCAACAGAACCGACCCGGCCGCGTGTTCGACCACCGCGTCGTCGAGTCGGCGATCGAAGAACGCCTCGACCGCAGTCGTGGCGATGGCGAAGTTCACGCCTTGGTGGGCGCCATGGACAGGAATCGTGACGTCCTCATGATCACCCCAGGGCGTCGAGAACGAGACGGTTCGGCCCTGATACGCCAGTCGGGCATCGGTGATATCGATGTCGCGACCGAGCGCCAGCACACGGCTCGGGTGTTCCAACGCCACGGCGTCGAGCAGCGTCGGCGACAACTGGCCGACCACCACATCGTTGCCCGAGGTCACGATCCCAGCCTTCTCGAACGCGATCTTGGCGAGCCAGCCATCGGAGAAATCGGTGTGGTCGGGACCGATGTTCGTGACCACGGCGACCTCGGCCGTCACTACGTTCGTGGCATCGAAGCGACCGAGCAGGCCAACCTCGACCACCGCAACGTCGACGGGAGCTTCGCTGAACCATCGGAACGCGGCAGCCGTCATGATCTCGAACCACGATGGCGCCACATCGAGCAGGTCGACCACGGCCAGCACGCCGTCGAGCGCTTCGGCCAGGTCATCATCGGAGATGGGCTGACCATCCCGGCGGAGCCGCTCGTTCACCCGCGACAGATGGGGGCTGGAGTACGCCCCGACGGACAGGCCGGTCGCCGTCAGCAACTCGCTGATCATGGCTGACACCGAGCCCTTGCCGTTCGTCCCCGTCACGTGGATGGTCGGCGTTGCGTGCTGCGGATCGCCCAACAGCGCACACAGACGTTCCATCGAATCCAGCGACACGCCCGCTAGCGCTCCGGCGGCGATACCCGACGACGACACGACCTCGTGATTGGTGAAGCGATCGAGGCGCGCCAACACCTCCGCCAGCGTCGTCACGAGGGCTCCGGACTGGTGAACTCGATCGTGTTCAACTCGAAGATGATGAACCCGGCGATGATCAGGACGCGGCGCGGCGCGGTCGACTGGCCCGTGCCGCCTCGGCGCGCGGTACCAATGTCGGATTCACCTTGGCCATCACCACGTCAGCGTCGATCACGCACTTCCCGATGTCGGTCCGCGATGGCAGGTCGTACATGACGCCGAGCAGCACCTCTTCGAGGATGGCTCGCAAACCACGGGCGCCGGTGGCCCGGGCGAGTGCCTGATCGGCAATGGCTTCGAGCGCCTCGGGAGTGAATTCCAGCTCGACATCCTCGAGCTCGAAAAACCGCTGGTATTGGCGCACGAGCGCGTTCTTCGGCACGGTGAGAATCTCGACGAGCGCTTCTCGGTCGAGGTGATCGACCACGCCGAGCACGGGCAACCGGCCGATGAACTCGGGGATGAGACCGAACTTCATGAGGTCCTCGGGAAGCACCTGGCTGAAGAACTCGCCAGCATCACGATTGGCTGCGACCCGAATGTCGGCATTGAAGCCGATGCTCCGCTTGCCGACCCGCTGCTCGATGATCTTTTCGAGCCCCGCGAACGCACCCCCACAGATGAACAGCACATTGGTGGTGTCGATCTGGATGAACTCCTGATGCGGATGCTTGCGGCCACCCTGGGGAGGAACCGAGGCCTGGGTGCCTTCAAGGATCTTCAGCAACGCCTGTTGTACACCCTCACCGGAGACGTCGCGGGTAATCGACGGGTTCTCGCTCTTACGGGCGATCTTGTCGATCTCGTCGATGTAAATGATGCCCGTCTCGGCCTTCTTCACATCGAAGTCAGCGGCTTGGATGAGCTTGAGGAGGATGTTCTCGACATCCTCGCCCACGTATCCGGCTTCGGTCAGCGCCGTCGCATCCGCAATGGCGAACGGCACGTTGAGCATCTTGGCGAGCGTCTGCGCGAGGAGAGTCTTGCCCGAGCCGGTCGGCCCGATGAGCATGATGTTCGACTTGGCCAGCTCGACGTCGGAATCCCCGCTGGCACTGGCGTGCTGCACACGCTTGTAATGGTTGTAGACCGCGACGGAGAGGATCTTCTTGGCCCGGACCTGACCGACGATGTAGTCGTCGAGGAAGGAGAAGATCTCGCGTGGCTTGGGGAGCTCGTCGAAGTGGACCTCAGCGGTCTCCGCCAGCTCCTCCTCGATGATCTCGTTGCACAGATCGATGCACTCGTCGCAGATGTACACACCCGGACCCGCGATCAACTTCTTGACCTGCTTCTGCGACTTCCCACAGAACGAGCACTTCAGCAGCTCGCCGCCGTCGCCGAATTTTGCCACGTCAGGCCCCGATCACAGATGGGCTGGAGTGGACCAGCCGGTTGAGTGGATCTCCATTGTGCACCACCGACGGCAACGTCGCGTTGATGTCAGCTGACTGCAGAGATGGCGCCCGAGTTGTCGACGATGTTCCGGCTGGTGAGGATCTCGTCGATGATGCCGTACTCCATGGCTTCCGGCGCCGTCATGATGTGATCGCGGTCGGTGTCCTTGGCCACCCGCTCGGTGGTCTGACCGGTGTGGTGCGCCAAGATGTCTTCGAGGGTGGACTTCAACCGAAGGATCTCCGCTGCGGCCAGCTCGATGTCGGAGGCCTGGCTATAGCCGGACTGGGCGTAGGGCTGGTGGATGAGGATGCGGGCGTTGGGGAGCGCCAGGCGCTTGCCCTTGGTGCCAGCGGCGAGCAGCACTGCTGCGGCTGATGCCGCCTGGCCGAAGCACAACGTGGTGATCTCAGGCCGGATGTACTGCATGGTGTCGTAGATGGCCATCAGGGCGTTGATGTCGCCGCCGGGGCTGTTGATGTAGATGCTGATGTCGCGGTCGGGGTTCTCCGACTCCAAGAACAGCAGCTGAGCGCAGATCAAGTTCGCCACGGTGTCATCGATGGGGGTGGCCAGGAAGATGATGTTCTCGCGCAGGAGGCGAGAGTAGAGGTCGCTGTAGCGCTCGCCTCGGCTGGTCTGTTCGATGACGTTGGGGACCATGTAGTTCTGGGCTTGGGGAATCACAGCGGGGGTCTCGTTTCGGGTGCTCAGTGGGCGTGGTCATGATCGTGACCGTCGTGGTCATGATCGTCGTCGTGACCGTCGTGGTCATGGTCGGCGAGTTCGAATGCCTCGTCGTCGTCCTCGGGCGTGAGATCGAGCTGATCCCGCGGGACCGGCATGCCGTTGGCGTCGACGATTGCCACGCTATCGGTCAGCCATCGAAGTGCCGCACGATTGCCGAGATCTGCTTTCACGGCCAGCATCTGGTCGTTGTCGGTGATGCGCTCACGAATGGTCTCGACATCCATGTCGAGCTGGGCAGACATCTTGGCGAACTCCTCGTCGAGGTCCTCCTCGGAAGGCTCGAGGTTCTCGGCACGAGCAATGGCACGCAACGCCAGATCAACCTTGCAGCTCTGCACGGCTGTCTCGCGGAGATCCTGAGTGAACGCCTGGGCGTCGGTGCCGGTGACCTGGAGGTACTGCTCGAGCGTGATGCCCTGCTGGGAGAGGCGGCGCACCATGTCTTCGAGGCGAGCGCGCATCTCGCCGCCAGCGAGTGGCTCAGGAACGTCGTCGGTGACGAGTTCGGCGAGCTTGTCGCCGATGCCCGACTGGACCGCCATGGACGCTTGCGTGCGGCGGACCTTGGTGAGCCGATCGATGATGTCGTCGCGGAAGGCAACGATGGTCTCGAACTCGGTCGCCTCGGCGACCCACTCGTCGGTGACCTCGGGGAGCACCCGCTCCTTGAGTTCCTTGATGGTCACCTCGTAGGACACCGGCTCGTCCTCAGTGGGATCCGGGTGAGGGGCGGTGAAGGTGATGGTCTCGCCGGTCTTGATGCCGCGTAGTTCCTCATCGAATTCGGGAACGATGGCGCCCGACCCGATTTCGTACGTGTACGACTCGACGACGAGGCCGCTCACTTCTTCGCCGTCGCGGGTGCCGGTCAGATCAATGGTGGCGTAGTCGCCAGCGGCGGCGGGGCGTTCGACGGTGTTCATCTCGCCGTAGCTGGCACGCAGCCGGTCGATCTGATCGGCGATGTCGTCATCGGACGGATGCGGACTCGGGACCGTCACCTCCAGGCCGTGATAGCCCTCGATGGAGATCTCAGGGCGGATCTCGACGGTGGCGTCGAACTCGATGTCGCCCGCCTCCTCGCCGCCGGTGATGTCGATCGACGGCTGATCGATGACATCGACCTCGTGCGCGCGGAGCGCCTCGACATAGAACTGCGGGATGGCATCTCGCAGGGCCTCGGAACGGGCGTAGCCCTTCTCGATGCGCTGCTCGAGCACCTTGCGGGGAACTTTGCCGGCGCGGAACCCGGGGATCTTGACCTCGCGAGAGATCTGTTTCCAGGCTCGATCGATGGAGGGTTCCAGCTCGGCTTCTTCGACGACGACCGACAACTTGACCTTGTTGCCCTCGACGGGCTCGATGGTGGATTTCATGCGGCCCCGATTCTACCGACGGCGCGCGTGGCTGCCGCATCGGCGGAGGTTCGAAGCCGCACCGGGGTCTCATCGGGTTCAGAGTCGGACGACATGGAGCGCAGCCGGTAGAGTTCGCCGTCAACGGGACGTAGCGCAGCCTGGTAGCGCACCGGCTTTGGGAGCCGGGGGCCGAGAGTTCGAATCTCTCCGTCCCGACTGACATCGGATTCACGTCCGACCCGAAGGTGTGCCGTGCGGGAACCCCACGCTCCCCCACGGCACACCTTCGCCGTCCGAATGGCCCCCCATCGCACCGAAGTCGCTCGCCTGGAGAAGCCGGCGCTCCCCTGCAGAGCGACTTCGTCGATCCGGCCCGAACAGCCCAGTGAACCCGACAGCGGTGGTGGGACGACCCCACGAGTTGGGGTACTGTCTGGCCCAGTCGCGGGTGTAGCTCAATTGGTAGAGTCCCAGCCTTCCAAGCTGGTTGCGCGGGTTCGATTCCCGTCGCCCGCTCAACTCGAAACCCCTGCAACTGCAGGGGTTTCGTCGCGTTCGGGATGACACCTTGCGTCAGATTATGACGACGCGGCTGGCGAGGTCAGCGACCCACAGGTTGGAGTCGTCCACTCCGAACAACGTGGAATATTCCATGCCCCAGGCGACGAATAGGACATGTCGGATGCGACGCAGATGGCGCAGGCTCGGAGCCATGAACCGACGACCGAGCGACATCCCCGGACCGAGCTCCTTCGGCGACGGGGCTCTCTGGTCATCGCTCTCATTGCCGAGCTCCTCGTCATCCTTCTGGTCATGGGGGGCTGCAAGATGACGCAACGCGATGAAGCGGCTTCGGTCAGCGGAGAAACAAGCTCAACGATCATCGCCTCCGTCGACCTCGATCCGGCACGCCTCGAGGTCGTGGGATGCGAAGACGAATCGTTCGCCTCCCACGAGGGCATCGACTTTCCGGGTCTCAAGTGCGGGGTGCTCTCCGCGCCCGAACGACGCGACGTCCCCGCACCGGGCCGAGTGCGCCTCCCGTTTGTCATCGTGCCGGCAACACAACCCGGCGACTCCACCGCGGTGTACCTCTCCGGCGGGCCGGGTGACAGCGCTGTGTCCCAACTCGAACTGTTCACTCGACTGCCGACGCGATCGGACGCCATCGTCCTCCTCGACCAACGGGGAACCGGAGGAGCGGAACCGTCGCTCAACTGTCCCGAGGTGGAGCAAGCCATCTGGGCGAACTTCAACTCGACCGACAGCGCCTCGATCGAGGACGATCGACTCCTCGAC
>Ga0105047_10001678_pt1 | contig 39722 bp, 31 predicted proteins | sample MAT04_FD_78384 | JGI IMG/M metagenome (GOLD analysis project Ga0105047, IMG submission 78384) | Freshwater microbial communities from Lake Fryxell liftoff mats and glacier meltwater in Antarctica - MAT-04 (megahit assembly) | ecosystem: Environmental > Aquatic > Freshwater > Ice > Liftoff...
GCCGGTGGTGGCCAAGAACTCCGCGAAGAAGACCAGCTGGCCGTGCGGCGTGGCCGCCGCATCCCGATCCCAACGCACGTGCATGCGCCCGCCCAACGTGTCCACAACCTGCGGCGCATCGCCACCGTCGGCGTTTTCGGAAAGCGCCACCTTTTGCTTGCGTTTTGACTCACCCATTTGGTGAGTCTGCCAAATCAACCGATCACCGCGCCAGTGCTGACTTCCCGACCTATTGCGCGGGTGCAACTGCTTTTTCTAAGTTGAATGATTCGGCGACGTGCGCCGCCTGCATCTCGTGCCAGCCCCAGGCCGACGCTAGCAGCACCAGGACGCCAGTGGCGCCGAAGGCCATGCCCAGAACACGATTGACGCGCTTGATCTGCGAGAAGTCGATGGCTTCAGACGCCGCCCGGCCATCATCGGCGATCGAGCGACCGAGATCGCGCAGGCTTGTGTCGATGCCGGACTTTCATCGAGCGCAGTCCGATCAGGGCATAGAGGGTCGCCGCAAACCACAGCGCGCCCAGCGTGAAGACGCCGTAGCCGACGACGGCACTCGGATCCGATTCGCCGCTGACAAGTCCAAGCAAGGCGATACCGGCGCAGATGGGCAACAACAACGCGACGAGCCATGCGTAGCGCGTCCAGGTCCGGCTTGCGATGACTTCGATGTTGCGGATCCGACTCAGAAGGCATAGCCCGCCAGCCCCAAGACCGCCAGATCCCAGAAGAGATCCCAGCCCCCGGGTCGATCGAAGACCAATCTGACGCCGGTTTGCAGCAAAAACTGCAGCGACATATAGACGAGTCCGTAGTCCATCAATCGCACGACGCCCAGCCGCCACGCCTGGCGCGAAAGGTCGACCTCGTTGATCAGGTTTGCCATGAAGTCACCCACCTTCCTGATGCGTTTCTAAACCGCCGTCCGCAGTGTGAGGCGGCTGCGCGTGGCTCACATCCCTAATTCAGAGGCCGCAAGGGCCGGGACGGCAACGTCCCGGCCCAGTCCGGCATGCGCCGCTGACGCGTCACGCCGGAGGCAGCCGCTCAAACTGGCGGCGGCAATTGCGCTATCGGCGTGCTGTCCGCGGCGCTCAAGGCCGGCAACTTGGGAGCCACCTCGGGGCAGATGGTGGGATCGTTGCCCGATGGAGGCACCAGCGGGCCGGCGGCAGCATCGGCACCCTGCAACTGGCCGCAAACGGCGACATCGGCGCGGCGGAAGGCGCCGGCGTTGTCCGATGGCCCGCCGCCAGCGAGCAACTCGCCGAAGGCAAAAGTCGCGACACCGGCAAAGGAACCGCCAAAGTCGGTGACCATTAAGGCGACGCGCCGGGCGCGGCGCTCGGACAGCGCCAGGTTAAACGCGGCGTCGCCCAGGTGGCTGGCGTGGCCAGCGATGCCCACCGGGATCTGGCGCCCGGTGATACGGCTCAGCACGCGCGGATCCATCGTCTGGAACCAGTTCAGCAGACGCCCCTGGGTGCTGCCTTCGTCCTCGAAGCGTTCCTTCCCGGTGACGAACGGGAACAGCCGGATGCCGAAGGCGAACGGCAGCGGCGGCGGCGGCGCCGGCTTCTTCAGGTCGACGCCCCACTGGTGCTGGAAGACATGCGTCTCGCCGCTGGTAGTTCCCTTGATCATCGGCTGGAAGGCGATGTTGACGCCGTCGGGGATCTCGGTGCGGATGAATTCGACCGGGCTGACGAGTTCGGCGCCAGTGCCGTTGGCCTCGATGCGCGGTGGCAGCCCGACCATCTGGATCTTGCCGTCGACGCCGACAAAATAGCGCGTCTCTATCGTCGCGCGGCCCTTGCCGGTTTCGCTACCTGTCGGTACCGGCGTCGGGCCCGGTGGCGGCTTGGGATCGGTCTTGCCGCGCGGGATGCCGAGCGCGTCCTTGAGAAGGTTGCGGATCGCCTCGGCGGCGCCAAACAGGACGAAGCCGCCGCAGAGGATCCCGCCGACGCCCAAGCCGATCAGGGCGGCAAGCGCGCACAGTTGGGCGTCGTTGAGGCTGTCGATGACCGCGCCCGGGTCCTTGGTGTTGCACGCGAAGGTGATGACCTGGTTGAGCACCGGGATCGGCTTGGTGATCGCCTGGAGGATTCGGCAGGCCTCGCTGGGTCCGGGCTTTGGCAGTACCGGCGTCGGGCCATTGCCGCCGCCACTGTGCGTCCATTCAACGTCGGCCAGCAGAATGAGCCGCCCCGACGACTTCGGCGGAATGTTGAACTCCTCATGGAAGCCGTCGGTGTCGAACTTTGAGGTCTGGTTGAACGGCGGCCCCTGGACGTTGGCGAAGGGCGACCATTTGGCGGTGAAGCCGGGTGCGACATCTTGCTGGACCGAACGCTGGATGATTGCCAGGTCGCCGGCGGACCGCGATTCACGGCGGGCGCTCGCGACGGGCCGGCGCTGGCCGTCGGCGGGGCCGGTGCGCCCGGGCAATAGCGGGGGCATCCCAGCGACGCGGCCCGCGCGCCCGGCGCCCAGGTTAGTTAGGCGCGCGATCACGGCGTCGGCCTTGCGTTCGGCGTCGACCTCGTGCGCGTCTCCGGGCTCGCTGATCTGCAGCCCGCCGAAGGCCTGAATGGCCGTCGTGCGGCCGACGGGGCCACGGGCCTGCTGTTCGGTGTGGCTGATCTCGTGGGCCAGCAGGTGCAGGCCGCCACGGCTCTCGGGGTCGTAAGCACCGCGGCGGAAGAAGATGTGGTCGCCCGAGGTGAAGGCGTCGGCGCTGACCGCGCGCGCCAGCCCGTCGGCTTCGGCGTCGCGATGAATCTTCACGTGGCCGAGGTCCAGACCCATCGCCGGCTCGAGCCGCGACCGCGCGGCCTTGTGCAGTGGTTCGCCTCCTGTGCTGCGCTGGATGGCGGTTGCCAGGCCGAATGCGTCGGGCAGCAGGATGGCGTCATTGGCGGGGGCGCGCGTGGCGGTGGTGGCGGCACCGCAGCCGCTGCGCTGCACCGCGACCGGCTGCGCCGGCGGATGTGGCGACTCGTTCAACATACGCTGGACATGGGAGTTGCCCAGCGTGCGTTGCAAGTGGATCATGTTGCTGGCACGCGCCGATGGATCCGCGTGCTGTGCCAGCATCGGCGCGCGGTTGACATGCTCGGCCGCTGCTGAATGCGCCCCTGCCCGTGAAGCCCGGTTTGCTGTGGCAGGCAAACGGCGTTGCACCCGCATGGATGGTGGCCACTGTGTCGAGACTCTTGCGCGATGCACTTTGCGGGCCATGTGGACCTCCTAAAAAACCATGGAATCGGCATTCCGTGGGGAAAGGACGCTCATTGCTGAGCCGAGGCACCCCGTTATTCGCGGAATGCGGCACCGAGCAAGCGATGGCGAGGGTGTCATCACCTGGCTTGTAGCCACTGCTCTAGTGCAATCAGACCCTATTTTCATGACGGGTTGCAGGGATGGTCCGGATTGCCGACAGTGATCTTCTCGTTGCCCTTCGTATATAGGTTTAGCTTCCCGTTCTTGATATCCCGACCTATTCCAGTCATTACTTTGCGCAGTTGAACCGCGGCTTCATCCTCTGCAGCCTTGTTGGCGGCCGCGTCATTGTGAGTAAGTTTGTGTGCCGCCGGTAAGTTACGCCACGCGACATAAAGCCTGTCGTGTACTTCATCGTGATACCCCTTCGAATGCCCGCCACGGTGCCCGAAGACATTCATTAAATTGGCCCGTTCGCTATACAGATTGACTTTTGACAGCTGCCTCAGTGGGTGGTTGTGGTGATTAGGATTGGATTTTTCCCACGGAATCTTGTGATGGCACTGCGGCTTTTCTACATCACCCTCTTGGAACATGCGCCACGCGCTGCCGTAATCAAGTATCTGCTTTGTTAACAGAAAGCTGCCGGCCTTGGCCACCATGCAATTGAATGTCATCGTCTTAAAGTCGATCGACTGAACCTCGCCAGTGTTTGTCGGTTCCTTGTGCAACTTCGACAACAGCGTGATCTTGTCACCTGGTTTGATATGCACGCCGGCTAGGCCGGCAGTAGCCACCCCCGTCAGGGCAAGACTGTTTTTGACGTTGACGACGGCCAATTCGATCGCGTCGTTCGAGGGCGGAGCAGCTGCCGTCGCCATCTTTAGTTGTCGGACCGCGTCGCGCGCCGCCTTCAGCGCCTCCTTCCTGCCGTCATCCTTCGCAGCCACGATCTCGGCTTCCAGTTTCCCCCCCGTCGCGAGCAATTCCTCGACGGGCGTCTCGACACTCGCGACGACCAGCTTCGCGGCACTTTCGCTGCCTACGAAATACAATTGGTGCGCGCCGTTATCCGGCGCAGTGAAGCGCTCGCGGATTCCGAACCAGCCCTTCACCGAAGCCACCCCCGACTTCACCGCCCCCAGCACCGCCTCTATGCCCGCCTTGGCCTTGTCGATCAGCCACAGAATCGCCGCATCGACCTCTGCACGCAGTTTGTCGACGATGTTGCGTATCGCCGTGCCGACGCCGCCAAGGCCGACCTGGTCGGCCAGGAAGCCGATCACGACCGGCATGCCGCGGCCCATCAGCTTCTCGAATTCGGCGCCGACCTTGGAGACGTTGCCACTGGCAATGTCGAGAACATGGTCGAGCGTGTCGCTGGCCATCTGCAAGATGCGGCCGGCCCAGCGCTTGGCGGTGACCATGGCCTTGTAGACGCGGCGTGCGATGTCGATCACTTCCGACACCCCGCCGGAGGCTGCCGCCGCGGCCGCCAGAGTCGCCAGCTCCGTGGCCACCTTGCCGGTCACCCACTCGACGGCGCCGGTGAGGACGGTCTTGCCGAAATCCTTCGCCTTGCCCATCAGGCCCTGCGTGTTCTGCGCAGGGGACTTCGAGGTGTCGATGACATCGGTGATCCAGTCCCAGGCCCGTCCGAAGCGGCCGACCCAGGCCTGCGCCTTGTCGACGAGCTTGGGGTCGATTCGCTTCTTCAGCAGGTCGACCAGATGCCCCGTGTTCAGGCCGAGCACGTCGACGACGAAGCCGAACAGCGGCTTCGTCTCGGTCCAGCTGGACGGCGGCTTGATGTTCTTGGCGGCCAGTTCGCCGAACAGCCAGCCCTCGATGCCATGCTCGAGATGGGTGCCGATATTGGTCCACAGCAGCTTGAAGCCGTGGCCCAGCGAGCGGACGGTGTTCTTGATGAAATCCAGCGGCTTCTTGACGACCACGTCCCACGCCGCCGCGGCCTTCGCCGCGATCTTGCCCAGCAGTTCCTCGGGGATGTTGAAGACCCGCAGCACCAGCGCAAATGCCGCCTTCACTGCGCCCATCAGGTCGTGGTCGACGAAAACCTGGCGCACGATGCCGGTGACCTGCGCCTTGGTCTTTTGCCAGGCCGTGGCGTCGCGCCCGAGTTCCTCGAACAGTTCGATCTGGCGCAGGATGATCGGCACGATGAAGTTGACCGCCGGGTCGCGGATGCAGGCGGGTATCCAGTTCCAGACCTTGCCCGCCAGGAATGCCGGCAACAACCAGACGTTGGCCGCGACACCGCCGACTTTGCCGAGAAATTCTGCCAGTCCGTGCAGGAAGGTCTGGAATCGGTATATCGCCGTGCTCAACCACTGGGCGGCCTCGCCCAGCTTCTGGCTGGCCCAGCCGGCCAGCGCATGGGCTTCGCCGGCGATCCACTCAATTGCCGACGCGACGAAGTGCAGCACCGGGTTGCCGACCGCGGCGGCGGCGGCGTCGAGGCCCGCGGCCACCTTGCCCAGCGTGCCGGCCACGCTGCTGGCCAAGCCGGTCGCCGCCGCGCCGGTCTTTTGCAGCCCATCGACCAAGGGTGGGATCAGTGACTTCTCGACATAGCTCCGCGCTTCGACCAGCGCATTGCCCTTGCCGAGATGCGAACCCAGCCACGCGATGCCCTTGCCGGCCTGCGTCACCAGTGTCGCGACCTGGCTGATAGGTCCCGTAAGGACCTGGGCGACCTCGCCGAGCGCGTTGCGCACAACACCAATCTGCTTGTTGAAAGGTTCCAACGCGAGCTTGATCTGAGCCCATGCCGACTCGAGCTTGCCCTGCAGCCATTGCAGGATGCCGTCCTCGCCCTCGGGGCCGTCGCCGATGCCGATCTGGTTCTTGATCCAGGTCCAGGCATCCTGGCCGAGCGAGCGCATTGGCTCGGTGAAGCTCCAGATCCAGCTCGCCAGCTGCTTGACCTGGTCCCATTGCTGACCGGCGTACTCCTTGAGCCACTCCCAGATGGGTGCGCCGATCTTGTCCCACGCGGCGCTCAGGAAGCCCTGGACCTTGGCCACCACCGGCTGCAGCTTTTCGATGATCGGCGTGACGAACTGCGTCGCAGTCTGCTCGATCTTGTCTGCGGCCTGCGTGATCGGGCTGCAGTCGTTGGTCGCGATCTTGGCAGCCGCGCCTTGCAAGCCCGCGATTAACGGCGTGAACTGCGCCGACAACTGCGTGCCGACACCGCTAATTGCCCGCACCGGGCTCATCAGGCTGTCGAAGACGGCACCGGCTGCGCTGCCGGCCCGGTCCTGCATCCAGTCTGCGACACCTGCAGGGCCCTTGCGCACGATGGGGACGAGTTGGGGCGCGAACTGGCTCATCATCTTCCATGCCAGCGGTTCGCCGAAAGCAGCCATCTTCCACCAGGGAGCGTCGTCCTTGTCGTCGCGCTGGACGACAGCTACCGGAGTGGCGAGTGGGGCTGGCGGGGCTGGCGCGGCCGGCGCGGCGTCCGACCGCAACTCCGGAAGAGGCGCCGCGGCAATGTCCGACGCCGGAGCCTCGACCTCGGCAGCCACCGGCCGGGCCGCCGCTGCGGACCGACCCGGTCCCGGCGCCATCATCCGCTGCACCGCGCGATTTCCCTGGGTTTTCTGCAGATGACGCATCAGCGCGGTCCGCCGGGCGGCGTCGCCGTGTGGCGGGCCCGGGGCTGGCAGAGGATGGGCGTCACGCGCGGTGCGCGACAGCATGGCCGAACCGTCGAAAGGCATCCACCCGTCTGATGCAACCGCTGTTCGGATGGCCCGCGAAGCGGACGCCGGATCAGCCATGCCGCGTCGCGCCGAGACCACCGTCGCCGGGTTGCCGCTGCTCAGTTGCTCATGAGCCCTCATCCTTCACCCCGGTCTATGTAAATTATGGGTCTGGCGAAGTCGAAGGCAAGATGTGCAGCGCTGCCGGGCCGCTAATCCATCTTCTCCTCTTCTTCTCGAGAAATTTCCGACGCCTTCTTGCCCAGCCCCTTCTCGTCCTCTTCGGTCACCTTGGGCACTTCCGGCTGTCGCTGCACATGCTCCTGCGCCATCACGTGCTGCGCCATCCGGTCGGCCTCGACCTCGTGCGGGTCTCCGGGCTCGCTGACGGTCATCTTGCGCTGCACGCCGGCGCCGTTCTGCTGCACGACGTGAGTCAGTTCGTGGGCGAGCAGTTCGCGGCCCGACGACGTGCCCGGGTTGTATTCGCCCTGGCGGAAAAACACGTCACGGCCGGTGGCGAAGGCGCGTGCCGACAGCGATTGGCTCAGGCCGTCGGAGCGTGCGTCATGGTGGATGCGCACGCCGCTGAAGTCAGCGCCGAAGGACGACTCCATTCGGCGCTGAGTCGCATGGTCCAGGCCCTGGCCGCCGCCGCGCGCGGCGTCGATCGAGCGTTCGACCGCGTCCATGCCGCCCTCCTCATGGCCGCCGGTGGCCTGGCGCAGCACCTGGCCCACGAATTGGTTGCCATAGTCGCGCTGCAGTCGCCGCAGCGAGCGATGCAGCATCGTCCCGTCGCCGATCGCCGATCGGTGCAGACGCGACGCGTGCGCCGTCGCGCACGACGCGTTGCCCAGCCGGCAGGTCGCGCCGCCGCCGGCCTGCTCGCGCTGGACCAACGCCGCCAAGCTGCCGGGCGGGGGGCTGACGCTCAGCGTGGACAGCGCCTGTCGTTGGGACATTTCATGCTCGGGCATGAATCACTCCTTGCAGCCACGATCAGCCGCCACGATCACAACAATGCCACAGCGCGGCTTGCCAGGCAAGCGTATCGCGGGGCAAACGTATTCAACGGCGCGCAAGATCGTCGCCATGTGCAAATTCGTCGAAGTCGCCGAGCAGCTTGCCGGTCTTCTGGAATTCGCGTTGCGTGGCCCGCATCACGTGGCCCATGCGCACGACCTGGTCGTCGTCTGCGGCCAGGAAGGCCGCAGCGACGGCGACGTTCTTGATGTTGCCGCCAGTCATCTCGAAGCGCCGGGCCAGCAGCCCGAGGTCGAGTTCGGTGTCGCGCGGCGTGTCGGCCGGCCAGATGCCCTGCCAGATGCGCTGGCGGTCATCCGGATCGGGGAACGGGAACTCGACCATGAAATGCAGCCGGCGCACGAAGGCGTCGTCCATGTTCTTGCGGAAGTTGGTCGCTAGGATCGCAATGCCCTCGTATTCCTCCATCCGCTGCAGCAGGTAGCCGACCTCGATGTTGGCATAGCGGTCGTGCGAGTCGCGCACCTCGCTGCGCTTGCCGAACAGCGCGTCGGCCTCGTCGAAGAACAGGATGGCATTGGAGGTCTCGGCCTCGTCGAAGATCTTCGACAGGTTCTTCTCGGTCTCGCCGATGTACTTGCTGATGACCATCGACAGGTCGATGCGGTAGAGATCCAGCCCGAGCTCGGACGCGAGGATGCTGGCCGACATCGTCTTGCCGGTGCCCGAAGGCCCGGCAAACAGCACTGCCAGGCCCTTGCCCAGCGCGAGCTTGCCGCCGAAGCCCCAGCTGCCGTAGACGCGGTCGCGGTGCTTGACCTGATTGCAGATTTCGCGCAACTGGGCGATGCAGTCGGCGGGGAGCACGATGTCCGACCAGCGATAACGCGGCGAGGTCTTGCGCGCCAGTGCCGACAGCTTCTGGTTGGAGTGCTGCCGGCAAGCGTCCTGCAGGTCGCGCAATGTCACCTGCGCGGGCTCGCCGTCGCGCAGCCGGGCCAGGCGACGGGCCGTCGCGGCGGCCCGCACAACGCCGCCGGGGCGCAGCTTGAAGCGGCTGGCCAGCACGGCGAGATCGACAGCCGGGTCTAGCGTTGCGCCCTCGAGAGCGCGCGTCCACAGAAGCTGGCGCTGGACCACATTGGGCTCGGGCAGACGAACGACGGTGGCGCCGCGTGCGGCCAGCGCCACGGCCACCGCGATGCTGTCCTCGCCCAGCCACAGGCAGGGCGCGCGGCCGACGTCGATGGCACGCAGCAAAGCGCCCAAGATGCTGCGGGCTGGCCGGCCCCCCGGCTCGGCGGCAGGCTCGGCGCCTCCTGTGCCGGAATCCGCGCTGCCCAGCGCAGCGCCGTCGCGCCAACAGACGGCGGCACCGAGCAGAGCCGCTTCGCGTTCGACCAGCGCGGCGATGACTGCCGGATCGACATCGGCAGGCAGCGACTGGAGGTCGACCAGCAGCATCGGCCAGCGCTGTTCGCGGCAAACAGCCAGTGCAACGGTGCGCTTGCCGGCACCGGCCGGACCGGTCAGCAGTAGCGCCGGCAGCGGATCTCCCGGATTATTTTCTGAAGCCTGTGCCAGGCCTTGCGCCGGCCACACCCGGCGCAAGGCGAGCAGGGTGTCCGCGTCGAGCATCAGTTCGTCGAGCCCATGCTGCGGTACCACCGCCTTCGCGAAAGCGCGCAGCCGCTCGTCGATCTCTTCGATGTCGAACAGGTACTGCACGACGCGCTCGTCGACCTTGATCCCGCGTGCCAGCAGCGGTGCCTGCGGTTGCGACGGGTCGTCCTGCAGCTGCACGATGCGCGCCGCCAGCAACGGCGCTCTGGGCAGGAAGCTGCGCCGCGCCGCCAGCCGATCGATCGGCGACGCCAGCAGCAGCTGAAGCGCCAGGTCGACGCTGGGCCGCTTGCGCGTAACGTCGTCCTGCAAATAGGCGTAGAGCTTCTCGTAGCGCAGGTCGATTTCGACAGCCAGTGCGATCAGCAGCACGTCGACATCGAACATCGACAGCGCGAACATCTGCGCCAACCGCGCAAGCCGCAACTCGACACCACGCTGCTGGCTCAGCCGTGAGCGTGTGCCCAGTCGCTCGTGCAGCCCCGCCAGTTTCTCATCAATATCGCCCAGCGCCGGGCCCTGCGCATGCAACCACTGCGGCGCCCCCAGCGGCCGCTCCAGCAGCGCATCGACCTCTTTCTCGGAGATGTAAAGGCCGCGGAAGTGCTCATCCTCGCCTTGCACTTGGCGCAGGTGAGTGACGCGCGAGCGGATCAGCAGGTCGATGCGCTCGAGCTCGGCCAGCAGGTGCTCGGTGGTTTGGGCGTAGGGTTGCACGGCCGGTGGCTTCAATACGAAACTTCGATCGCGATCAGCGAGACTTTCGCGTAGCCCTGCGTGCGCAGGTCGACCGACAGCGTGCGCAGGCGGTCGTGCAGGCTGCGATGGGCGTCCGGGATGTCGCCGGTTTCGAAGTACCCCCCGCTGCCGCCCGCGAACGTTAGCGTCAGCAGTTCGTCGCGAAGATGCTTCATCGTCTTGCGGTCGAAGCCGCCGCGAACAAGGGTCGCAGTTAGCTTCTTCTCACTGGCGGCACCTGCCACCCGAAGGCGCAGGATGCGCCTGACGCCTGGCGGCAGCAGCAACGCCATCGAGCCTGCCGCACCATTGGTGTTGGGCTTGTTGTCGTAGTCCTTGTGGGCGATGGCCTGGGTTGCGCCGACGCGAAACGGCGGCTGCGCGTTCTCGTCGTCCTGCGGCATCATGGACGGGTGGAAAGCCATCGTGATCCAGTCTTTGCGCAGCTGGGCGTTGAGCGACTCGGGGCCGACAGACCCGGGCGCGATCAGCGCACGTTGCTGATCGCGCTCCTGCAACTTGATGCCACCCGGCTCGATGCGCCCGCGCTCGTCGAGCTGGACGCTCGCCAGTCGCACGTCGTTCAGCTCGACTCCAGTGGCTATGCGCAGGTAGGCATAGCAGTCAATGCGGTTGTCGGCGCCGCCATCCTTGCCGACCGCCTCGCTGCGGTAGCCTATCGTGACCCAGGCCTGCGCACCGGCAGGGAGGCCCTGCAGTTCCAGCGTCACGGGCTCGCGCAGCTCAACCTCATGGCCGCGGCGGTCCACCGCGAAGCCCGATGAGACCGTCACCGCCAGTTCGCCGGCCGCCGCCACTTCCAGGCCTTGCACGGCGCCGAAGCCGTGTTGCGCTCGGCTGTGTAGGTAGCGCGCGTGCAGGTGGTACTGCTGCTCGTCGATGAAATCCTCTTCAAGGAGCAGCTGGCCGTGCCGGTAGGCCGGCTTGCGGGCGATCAGCTGTCTTTTGTACATGATGGCGGTCTCCGGGACTGGTCAGGCGGGCTGCCGAGTGCCGCGCGGAATGGGCGGGGCACCTGAGAGCCGCTGCAATTGCAATTCGTAGGCGGTATGCGCCGGCTTGGCGAAATCGATGACGATGCGCAGGCGGCGTTCGAAATCGTCAAGGGCATCCTGCGACAGGCGCGCCGTCGCGTCATCGCCCAGGCCGATGACGACGCGGAACCAGAACGCACGGCCTTCGGTCAGGCGTGTGCCGCTGCCGATACGCGCGCTGCCGATCGTCAGGCCGACGCGCGGGCGGTCGTCGACCTGCACGCTATTCGGCGCCAGGCCGAAGCACAGCGGCAGCAACTGCTGCAGGTACTCACGGCTACCACGCAGACCATACAGCGGGACGATGCCGGTGATGATGCGGCGCAGTTCGTCGGTGGCGAACAGCGCATTCGGCGTGAAGCCCAACCAGCCTGCCAGCCAGTGCACGAAGGCATCGGGCGTCCGCATGTCGCCAGGCGCTGCATCGGGGGCCGGTGCGAACAGCGCCGGTATCGCACGCACGCTACGTTCGATGCCGGGCAGCCCGCTGCGCCAATTTCCGTGGCGGTCGCCGTCGCCGTCGAAGAACATCTCGCCGAAGGCGCCCAGCAGGCGGGCCAGATCTCCGCTCTCATCGCGCTGCAGGAACACCGCCGGTAGGCTCGCCAGCATGCGTTCGGCTGGGTTGTGCGTCATAGCGCAGATCCGCTGCCGTACGGGACGCCGGGTAGGGCACCGTTTGCGTCGACCAAGCCATCAGGCGCCAGCCGCACCCGCACGCGTTCCCACGGCTGGAGCAGAACGGTCTGGGCTGCGCCGTCATCGCCGCGCTGCAGACGGCGCAGCGCGATACTGGCGCGACCGCCCAGCCGGGTGTCCAGGGCGATCGTAGAGACCACGCCGACACGCAATCCCATCACGCTTTGGGCAACCGATTCGGCACCGCTGCCGATACGCCACACCGCCACATCGTCGACCCAGTCAACACCCGGGACACGATCGATCACCCCGGTTATCTCCGACAGGTGCAGCGAGCGGCCGAAGGGCCGACCCGTCGCTTGGCCGCGAACGTCTGCGTCGAAGTCGTCGTCATCGACGTCATGGTCTTCAGCGGAGTCATCGTCGCGATCGATTTCGCCGGCGGCAGGCCGCACCGGCGCCGGGCCGAAGCGGCGGCGCAGCGCCGCGTCGATGCGCCTGGCGGCCTGTGCCGGGGTGACACCGTCGTTCAGGCCAAGCCGGCAAGCGACCTCGACCTGCAGGTCGACCGGGCCGACCACATAGGCCCGCGTTGTCAGCAGACAGCGCCGCGACAGCGCTTCCTGAACATGCTGGCACAGACCGTTGAGCGCGTCAGGCGGCAGTTCGCGCTCCGGTGCCACGATGATGCTGATGTCGCCGTAGCCAGCAGCGCGCGCCGTGGCCGCCGGATCGAGCACGCCCTGGCCGCGGCGCAAGTCAACCCCGGCGATGGCCACTGCGCTGACCGCGCCTTGGCACTCGGGGTGGCCGCGCGCAGCCTCCAGGGCGGCCCGCTCGAAGTCCTGCAGCGTCACCGCGCAATGCTCCTGCGCCAATGCCTGGACACGTGCCGTGATAGCCATGTCGAGTCGCGCCGACGGGCAACCCCGCAGCGCCGCGCTGGTGCTCTCGTTGCCGTCGAGCAGGTGCAGGAAATTCAGCTTGGCGTCCGGCGTGATGCGCAGAGCGCGGTAGCCGAGGATTTCACCGAAATAGGCGAACAGCTCGACCAGCGTGATGCCGGGGTCGGCGGCGTTGTGGTTGGTCCATGCCGGCGCGTAGGCCGGGATCAGCGAAACGCCCTCGCCCACCAGTTCATCGTAGCTCCAGGCGCGGGCGGGCTCAGTCATGTGCGCCCCTCGCCCGACGAGTACGTGGGTCGATCTCCGAAGGGGATGCCGGGCCGGCTCGGGAGCGGCCCGCCGCCGGGCCCGCGCAGCACAAGGCCCTTTTCCGAGGTGATTGCGCGATGGCGCCTCATACAGCTTCCGCAACCACGACGACCGCGCCGGCGGCAACGATGGAGGTGCGCGCCTCGTCGGCGTCGACGTGCAGGGATGCATGACGGACGACGTCGACGCCATCGACCGCGCCGGCCAGCGCGACGAGGTCGGAGCGATGCGGGCGCTTGCCTGGCGACCAGCCGCGGCCATCGGTCCCGCCGGTCAGTGGGTGCAAGAAGCGCTCGATGCGTCGGCGGCATACAGCGGCTACGTTGTGCGGTGAGGACGCAGGTTCGACGCTGATCTCGACCTTGACCGCCACAGCGGCATAGCGCGGGCCGACCAGCACCAGCCGGCCCGCCGGCGGGCGGCGCGTGTCGAGGTGGTCACTGACCAGGGCCAGCAGCGCCAGTGTCGGCTGCGGGCGCTGCGTATCGGACTGCGGCATCACGACGACGCTGAACACACCGGGCTGAAGCTCGGCTGCTCCGACCGTTGAGGTGGGTGTAGCCAGATCGCGCCCCGGTACGCACCAGGCGCGAGCGACTTCTGGGCTTGCCTGCATGGCCAACTCAGCGTAATCGTCGGCACAGACCGCGCGGTCACGGTGGCCAAGCCACGCGGCGGCACGCGCGTGGCGATCGGCCTCGTCCTGCGCGTCGAGTCCGCCTGTTGCCGGTTCGAGGTTGGTCACCTTCTCGACAGCCGGGACCGCCGCGCGCAGTTGCGTCACGCTGAAGGCCGGCCGGTTGCCGACGAGGCCGCCGCCAGCAGCGTAGCGATGCAGACGGACGTTGTTGGCGCCGGCCGGCGGAATCCGACCGTGGCGGCCGTCACCGAAGCGCAGCTCCCCAATATGGCGGTCGAGCGTGTAATGGCGTTCCGAGGCCGACGACGTCCCCAGGCTATCGACCTCCTCCCACGGCTGCCAGGCATCACCCGCCTCACGCACCTGCAGCAGTGCCGCGCCGATGACGGGCCGGCGAAGTATCTTGAACGATTGGCCCGAACGGCCGTTGCTCGAACCGACGACCTCGTCTCGGAACTGTTGCGTGTGCCGAGCTAGCACGCCGTTCAGGGCCAGGCCCAGCGGAATCGCGGACCGCGCTCCGCCCGTGGCCGGCCACACGGCGCGCAGCCAGGCGCATTGCCCGCCAGCGTCCAGCGCACTACCGGCCCAGCGCGCGGCGGCTCGGGGCAGATGCAATTGGATGATGCCGGGACGTGTCAGCCCTTCGCTGCCGTCACGGACTGCAAGTTCAGTCCAGCCACCGGAGCTGTAACCTTCCCAACGCGGACTTAAGCTGTGGCGGTGGTCGCGGCTGCAGTCGAGCACGACGGGCGGGTCCGCGGCTGCGGGTCGGACATGCAGAGATAGCAGGCGACCGGCAGCCAGGGGCGGCGGCGACACAGCTCCGGTGACGCCCAGTGCGAGGTACAACGCCGGCCCATCGACATCGGGTGCCAGTGCAAGATCGAACGGCAAGTCTGCAGCTCCAGCCAGCGCGCTGCTCATCAGCGCGCCTTCGGTGACGATTCGATCGGGCGGCAGCGGGCCGCGTTGCAGCAGCGACTGCACTGTCACGGCGTGCAGCGCCGGTGCCTTCGGTGTTCTGGGCGGTTCGGCGCCGCTGGTGCCGATGCCTGTGGGTGTGCCGTGGGCTGTGCCATAGTCGCCAGAGACCAACACTGCCCGCAGCCAGACACCGCTGACACCGGCGATCGTCGTCGGCGCCACTTCCGCGGGCACGTTGAAGGTCAGCAGCCCATGATCGGTCAGCGCATGCGTACCGTCGCTGACGGCAAGGCGCTTCCAGCCGCCGCTCCTGTTGCCGGTGCTGATCTCCCACACAACCACAGGCTTGCCCGAAACGCTTACCGCCGGTATCGGCGGTGCAGTGGCGTTCTGCGGGTTGGTCATCTCCACGTTCAGCTCGACGTGCGCGCCCACCTCGGTAAAGGCTGGGCTCAACAGGTAAGCGACCTCGCCGAAGCGCGGCCGCTCGCCGAACGGGAAGAAGTCCTTGCTGACGTCCAGCGGCAGAGCTCCGTGGCAGGCCGCCTGCAGCGGAGCCGGTGCCGTCGCCGCGCTGACGTTGGCTCGCAGCAGCCGAAGTCGCGGCGGACGCGACGTCGTGTCGGTGTTGTCAGCCGCCAGCGGCGGCGGACGCAGTCGCGCGGTGAGCCAGCGCGACTCGATGCCCGCGACGCTCGCCAGCGGCCAGGCAGGCGGCAGTTGCAGCACGACGTCGCCATCGCGCGTCAACTGGCCGCTGCCGTCGCTGCGCACCAGCAGCGGCAGTTCGCCCTGCGGCGTGACCAGTGCCCACTCGACCTGCCAGCCCGAACCCGGCGCCGCCTGCGCATCGACGACGATCTGCAGCCGCAGCTCGCGCAGGCCGGCGACGCCACCGGCATCGTGCCATGCGAAGTGACAGCCGTAAACGACCGCCAGCGCGGCCGCAAGCGGCGGCAGCTCGGTCAGCCCGCCTGCCGTCAGCATCGAACCGACGTCCAGCACATGACGGTGGCCCGCGTCGACGAACCAGGCCTGCAAGCAGTCGGCGCGCACCAGCTCAAGGTCTTCGCAGGTCTCGAAGATCACCGGCTCGGTGTCGCCTTCCCGAGCAGTTGCTGCGACCCGCGTGTGCATGGGCACCACCACCGGCGCCACTCCCGGCGCGGCCGTGAACACCAAGTGCACCTGCGCCGCAGCGGCCGGCCGTCGCGGGCCTGCGAGGAATTCCCCGAAGACGCCGAGGTGCAGGTCCGCCGCGGCATTAATGCAGCTGGTGAGGATCTCGGCGTGACGCGCTGCCACGCGCACCAGGGCCGCGCGCAGCGGGTCCTCGGCGGCCGTTCCGAAACCGGCGCGCTCGAGCCGCCGCTGCAGCACCGCAGCAATGGCATCTGCGCTTCGCGGACGCTCGATCAGCAGCGGGGCGGGGGCCTGTGTTGAGGGCGTCACGGTCGTTCGCTCCTCAGGCCGCCGGCCTGTCGAGGTAGAAGGGATAGACGAGGCTGTAGCGGTTGTCGGTGCTCAGCACTCGGTAGCTGACCTCGATGACCACCACCTCACTGCGCTCGCCGGCGGCATGCGCTTTGACTTCGACCTGGTCGATGCGCGGCTCCCAGGCCTGCATCGCCTCGCGCACTTCGAAAACGGCGGTTGCCCGGGTGCTGCCGTTGTTCGGCGCGAACAGCAAGCGGTCGAGGTTGCATCCGAAATCGGGCCGCATCACGCGCTCGCCCTTGCGCGTCGCCAGGATGATCCCGATGGCCTCGCGCACGCTAGCTTCGTCGGCGCTGCTGGCCAGCGGTGACGCGACGGCGGGTTCGCGCGCGATCGGGAACGCCCAGCCGCGGCCGAGCACGGGCATCGCGGCGGGGGTGGACGATGGGTTCACGGCAGGGTCTCCTGACTCAGTTGATGTTTACCAGCACGCCTTTGATGGTCACCTGGGCGTTGGCCAAGACATCAAGCGTGGCCTGGGCCTGGAGCTTGATGCCGGCGTTGGACTTGATCTCGATGCCGACGCCTTCAATCGTCACCTTGCCGGTGCTGGACTTGATCGAGATGTCGCCTTTCGCCTCGATGGCGATGCTGTTGGCGCTGCTCTTGATGACGATCCGGTTGTTGCCGGACTTGTCGATGATCTCGATGCATTCGGCACCGTCGCTGTCGTCCAGCCGCACCACGTGCCCGCTGCGCGAGGTGATGCTGCGGTGCGCATTCTTGCCGTCGCCGTTGTTCTCGGGCGGCTTGTCCTTGCCATTCCACAGCGCGCCGACGACGTAGGGGTGTTCGACGCTGCCGTGCTCGAAGGCGACCAGCACCTCGTCGTCAGGCTCGGGCAAAAAATAAGCGCCGCGGCCGTTGCCCGCCATCGATGTAGCCACGCGCGCCCAGTGGCTTTCATCGTCCATCGCCAGCCAGGGGAAGCGGACCTTGACGCGGTGCATGCCATCAGGGTCGCGATTGTTGGTGACGATGCCGATGACGACGCCGTAGCAGCGACCGTGGTCTTCGGCCGGCGCCAGCAGGCTGTTCAACAGGGTTTCGTGGATCACGTCGAATTCCTTCGCGCCGAAAACGAGGTACGGAAGCCTTTCTTCGGCGCGAAGCAGTGCTCGACGGAGGTCAGGTAGTAGGGGCCGCTGAAACGCTTGCCGAGGCCAGCGATCTCGACCAGCATGCCCGCGTGCAGCCGCGGGTCGCCGATGCAGACACCGTCGGCGCGCACATAACCCAGGGCCATCTCGGCGTAGCCGCGCTTGGCCATCGCGTCGGCCTCGTCCTGGCTCTGTACAGGCATCTCGACGCGGCTGGCGGCAACGGCGGAAAAGGCGCGCTGCGTGGCCTGCGGGCCCGATTTCGAGCCGCCGAGCAGCTTGCCCGCATCGCCGCTTCCGGCGTGGGCAACGATCTCCTTCTTCTGCGCCGGGTCCCAGCCGCGCACGTCCCACGAAGTGACCTGCCCCAGAGTCGACAGGCGCGGATGGAAGGACAGCAACTCTACCTCGCGGTGCAATGTTAGTGCCGCGCTGCCGTCGATCTTGCGGGGGCGGAATACCAGAGCGCGGTTGTCGACCAGCAGCTCGAAGGCGATGCGTCGTGCCCGCGCCATCAGGAACTCAAGGTCGGTCTGGTTGTGCTGCATCACGTAGGGCAGGCTGGCGCCGCTGTCGGTGACCTTGGGATCGAGCCCGGCTTCAGAAGCGATCTGGCAAACAATGTCGCTGTCCTTCATCTTCAGGAACGATCGCGTGCGCCGAGCGCGCATCAGCCGGTGACGGCGGTCGTGGCCACGCACTGTGAGCGTTGGCGAGCGACCTTCCGGGAAGTCGGGTTCGAGGCAGGTGATCTCGCCGCTGAGCAAGGGTGTTGTCTGGTCGCGGAAGCCGAACGCGATATCGACCGGATTGCCTTCCTGGAACAGAGCGTCGTCCATCCACCTGGGCTTCATCTCGGCCGTGTTCCAGGCATTGAAGGTGATCTCGAACATGCCGGTCGCGTCGACGTCATCGAGAACGCTGATGCGGACCAGATCAGCGATGGCCGACTGCGGCAGCGCACTGCCGTTGACCCGCACAGCGAACTCCGGCGTCAGCGTGTTGAAGTTGTCGCGGGCGGTCATGGCCGGACTTCCACGTTCCAGTCCAGGCGTTGGGCCGGCAACAGCAGCCGCGTGCCGGGCACCAGCTGCAGCGGATCGTCGATGTCGTTGGCCTGGGCGATAAGCCGCCATTGCCGCGCGTTGCCGTACTCAGCGGCCGCGATGGCGGCCAGCGTCTCGCCGCGCTTGACGACCCAGAGCTTCGCCAGGTCGGCGGACATCAGCTTCTGCTTCTCGCTGTCCTTCATATTCGATGTCCATTCCTTGAACGTGCAGCGGTTTGTGGCGCGGACCGGCGTGCCGTTGGCCAAGAACATCGTGAACTGGGTCTCGATCTGCTGCAGCACGCCCTGGAAGAACACGGCCATCTTGCCCCAGCTCAGCCGGCATACGGGTGGTCGGTGCAAGTCGCCATGGCCGGCGACGGTCGTCAACTGCAGCAGCTTGTCGGTATAGATTTCCTTGACGCTTTCCTTGTCCAACTGGTCCGTGTCGTAGGTGTCGAACAGCAAGTCGACGCTGAGTGTCGCGGGTTCACCGCCGATGAAGTGCGACTCCGGGGTGTCGCGCTTTGCGCCCTGGGTCGGCCAGGACACGCTGCGACTGACCGTCAGCTTGTTCGGATTGAACATCGCGACGATGGATTTGCCTCCGAACTGCAGGTTGGTGTCGGTGCTGCCCGGCGACTCGATCAGGATGGTCAGCTTGTCTAGGCCCATCGACCGAACCCCCTGCGTTCCCGCTCGGTCGCCAGCCGCGACATCATGGCCCGCCAGGCACGTTCGACAAGATCGTCGATGTCGACCTCCGGCGCGCGCACTGCGACTGCGCTGGCGTCGGGATGGCGCACCGTCGACCCGCCAGCCGTTTGCGCCACCGGGTCGAGCAAGGTCTGCGCCGCGGGTGAACTGGCGACGGCCGACGAACCGGATGCCGCACGGTCGAGCGCTGCACTGGCGCCGCCGCCATCGGCTACTGCCGAGCGCAGCCAGGCCAGCGGCATCGCGACATCCCGCGGAGCGTCTTTGTCCAGCGCCAAAATAGGCGCCATTCGGAATGCAGCCGCGTCGCTGGCGGATCGCTCCGCGCGCACCTTGGTCCATGTCGCTTGCTGGTCCGCTTGCCTCGCTGCCGCCGGCATCCGGTAAAGCATAGAGCGGCCAGCGTTCATTGCGCCCGATTGCGCCGGTTCGTTGGCGAGGTCGGGCTCGACGTGGACGCCGATGCTACGTTGTCCACTAGTGGCTGAAGTCGAGCTGAACGGGGCCACGATCGCCATCGAGCCTACCGACTCGCCCCCTGTCGGTGCCATCGTAGCCGCCGCGCCGGCGCAACGCGCGGTTTGCGCGGAACGAGCCAGCGGCAGCGCTTCGGCTGCCATCGCAACGGTCGGCCGATCCGCAGCTTCATCGCGTTCTGCGGGCTCTGCCGTACCGGCGCTAGCGTCGGCTTGGCGGGCGGCCATTGCTACCGGGTCGGACAGGGCGAGCGTCTTGTAGGCGCGGTCGGGCGAGCGCCGGTGCAACGCCAACGTCAGGTCGATGCGGTCGGTTGCGCCGCCGGCGTCTGGCTGAGCTGCCGACCGCTCCAGCAACAAAGGCGCGGCCCCGGGGCGATGCAACGACGTCGTCAATCCGGCCGCGGCCGGCGCGCGTACGCCGGCTGCCGGGGCAAAACGGATCGGCCCGTCACGCTGCACCACCCCTACGGGGCCCGGCCGCGACACGTTCGATTCGGAGACGGCGGATCCAGCGGCGGCCGACCCTGCGCCATCGAACCGGGTCGGCGCAAGGAGTTGCGCCGTGCCGGCGGCCATCGCGCGCGCGAATGCCGTTGTGCTTAGCTGCACCGGCGTGGTTGGCTCTGCGGCAAGCGGCGCTCTGTGCGACTGCGGCGCGATAGGGCAGTCGTCGGACAACGAGCGCGCCTGCGACGCCGGCCGTGCGAGCCGCGACAAAGGCATCTGTGGTGGCTGCGCAGCCGGATGTTCGACCAGCAATGCCTGCACCGCCGCGGCGGTCTGGATGGCCGACCGCATGGCTGAAGTCGCTGACCCACTAAAGGAAGGCGCATCGACCTGATGGGTTACCGGAAATGCCGATGGTGAAGAGGCGGGATGGACGGAAGCAGGTACCGATGATGAAGGTACCGTGTCCAATCCGGTCTGCTTTAAGTGCAGCAGGGCAGCGGCCGACGCACCGGATGTGCCGGTCACTATCGACGTGGCGCCCATGCGAATCGAGGTGTGCGCCAGCGGCAGCAGGGTCAACGGCGCTGCGGGGCTGGCCTGGGCAAGGGCACCGCCCAGCCTCGACAGCGCCCGGCGCGCGGCGCCGTGCAGCGGCCACACGGCAGATGCCGGCAGTGTGGACAAGCTCGTGGTCGAGAATGCCAGCGACGGCGTCACAGCCAGACCGGCGCCATCTCTCGCGTGGGCCCCCGCTTGATGCGAGGACCACGCAGCGGGACGCAGGATCATCGTTGGTGATGCAGGCATCGCGACCGCCGTCGCGGTCACCGGCGGCGCGATTGTGGCCGCCGTCGCGTGCGGCCTTTCAACATCAGGCAGCAGCGGACCCGGATCAACCGGAGACGTGCTGCTGACAGGCACCGGGTGCAAGACAAGCCGATGAGCAACGTTGCCTAGCGCATGCGGTTCCAACGGCGTGAGCGCGGCAGTCGCGAGTGGCGGTGTCGGCAGCGCAGCTGTCGGATCTGGCGCTGCTTCGACTGCGCCCGCGGACTCGGGCGCAGGAACCGAAGCACGGGCACAGGATAAGGTTTGAGGAGTGGCGTCCCAAGCCGCCGCGTTGCCGTCGACATCGGGGTGTCTGACCGAACGGGACAGCAGGGGCATCGCGGCGCCGAGTGCAGTTGCCGACAAAGGACGCAAGAGGTGCCGTGCAACGCTTTCGACGGTGCGCCTCTGGGGCGAAAAGTGGCCATCGGACCCTTCGACTGCCATCTGCAGCGTTACAGACGGCCGGCCCGAATGGGTCGAGCGAGGATCGACGTGATTGCCAATCCATCCGCCCGAAGCCGATGCATGAATCGCTGCGGTGTAGATCTGCGTCGAGGACGCGAAGGCCAGGGGCAGTTCCTTCGCGGATGCCGGCCATGCGGTCGGTGCGACGAAGTCCGGTGCCGAACCGCCCGATGCCAGCGGTGCGATGTCCCGGGCGATCGGCGTCGTCGCCGACGAGATTGCGGCGGACTCGGCGGCCGGTTCGTTCGGCGGCGAGGTGTGTTGCCACTGCACGGGTGCGACTCCGACAGCTTCCGCGCGCCCGGCGGGGGCCGCTCCCGGGCCGTCCGCAGCTGACCGCTCGGCGCCAGATTGGGCAGCGGCCCGAGCACCCACGCTGTCCGTCCCCGTCTGCCTCTTGTCCGTCTGGCGTGAGGCGGGGAACGCAACCGCCCGCACCAAAGTGCCAGCGCGCAGCGCCGCCAAGGTCGACCCTATTGGCGCGATCGGATTGATTGGTGCGACCACGGGCGGCGGCGCACCGACAGCACCAACGTACGCGTCGTTGTCTGACGTCGTTGACGACACGCGTGCCGCTAGCACCGGCTGTGAAGCATTGGCCGGCTGCGCCGCCAGAAAAACGGTCCGCGACGCAGTGGGCGCCGATGAGTCACGCTGCCAAGTCGCCGTCCGTGCCGCCGCGGCGCGACGGAACACCCGAAGGTCGGCGGCCGAGTCAGCTGCCGGGCCCCCCCCGGCCGGCGCCAGCGGAACCGAGAGTGAGTCGACAAAGGCTTGGTAGCGGTCGTGCAGCGCCAATCTGCCCTTGATCACCGGCAAGGCCGCCGGGACTTGCGCGATGCCCGGGTAGGACAGCCGCTGCCAAGTCGTATAGCCGATCGAATCGGCGCGCGACCACGCGGGCACGTTTGGTGATTCAGGGCTGGCCATGGTGTTGTCTTGCAGTGGCTTCGGATCAGGTCTGGGGCAGCAGACCCTGATGGACCAGTTCGATCGACTCGAACGCCACTGCAGAAGCGGCGGCATGGAGCTCCGGCCCGGTCCACTTGACGGGACAGGCGCGCCTGAAGGTCCAAGGCATGCTGCTGCCCCCGTCCACAGACTGCACTTTGATGCAGACATCGCGGCGGCGAATCTCGCCAGTCATGATCTGCCGGTACCACGCCCAGAGGTGATCTTGGTCAGCCATCCCGCGCTTGAGTACCAGCCGCGAAGAGAACTTGGTCGCGCCCGCCAACTGAAGCTCCGCCAGATTAAAACCGCCCTCGCGCAAGGTCTCCACTTCGGTCTCGGCGGCCAGCCCCGAGACATCGCTAAAGCCGCCGATAACGTCGTGGTGGTCGCTGTCGAACGACACCAGGAAACGAAATGCCGTGAACGGGTCGACAGGATGACGCGAAGCTTTGGCAGCCGGCTGCCGCGCCATCTTTATTTGCGCCGCGGCCACCTGTCCAATCACACCCTGCAGGCTTGCCTTAGCTGTCGGTATCACCATCGGCTGCCTCGTTAAGTCGCTTGTTGATGCGCGCCACCTGATCGACCCAGACCAGTCGTTCCTGGTGGTTCATGTCCATGATTTGCGTATGGGGCCAGTGAAAGTAATATGCGAGATAGGCTACCTCCTGGAACAGTTGCTCCGGGGGGTAGCCTAGGGCTCCCCCGCCGGTTCGGCCTCCACCTCGAAGGTCTTCTGACATTCGGGGCAACTTACGCGTAGCCGGTTGTGGCCGTGCTCGTTGATACGCCGGTAGAGCGATTGCAGATGGGCGAAATCGGCAACCGGCAGGTCCTCGATGACCTGCGGATAGATCTGCGGCAGGTCGCCCAGCCTCGTAATCACGCGGGCCAGCAGAATTACCGCCAGGTAGCCGGGATTGGACTTGACACGATAGTCCTGGAGCGGTGTGACCTCGTCCTTGGCCGTGGCCAGCCGCATCGTGCCCTCTTTGTGCACTCGCCCCTCTGCGTCTACTAGTCCGCGCGGCAATGTGAATGGGAACTCTGTCTGCAGGCTCATTTGACGCGCTTGAGGCCTTCATGCGCGATCTCGATCGTGTCGATCGAGACTTCGTTGGCCGTGGCATTGAAGGTGGGGCCGGTCCATTTCATAGGCCACCCTGCCTCGAACGTCCACTCCGCGGCCTCCTTGCCCTCGTCGTCGAGCAAGACTATCTGCCCGTTCTTGCGTGCGTCCTTGATCTTGCCGTCCATGACCAACGTCCTCCACTTCCACAGATCAAGGTCGTTGGTGATGCCGCGCTTGAGAGTGATGTTCGAGAACTTCTTCAAGCCGGCGAGCTTGAGGATCGAATCGCCATCGCCCTCGCGGTAGTCGACCGAGTCGGTGGCCGCGTCCAGGCCCGACACTTCGCGGAATCCGGCCTTGTTGATACCGTCGATTTGAACCCTGAACTTGAACCCGCGGAACGGATCCATGTTGCGCTGACCAGTAGCCATGCTTGCATCTCCTTGCGTTGCAATTTAGGAAAGTCCGCTCACGGTGAACCCGCTCGCGTCCTGTATGACCCGAACCAGGATGTACTCGGCGGGAACGGAAGGTGCCAACCCGATATGTGCCACGACGTGACCGAGATAGCGTTCCTCAGGTGGATTGGTTTCGGCGTCGCACTTGACGAAGAAGCCTTCACCAGGCTGGTCTCCTACCAGTGCGCCGGCCTGCTGCATGTCCAAGCAGTGCGAGACCAGCCGGCTTCGAATCGTGTCCCACAGCGCGTTGCTCTGAGGTTCGAAGGCCAGGTCGCCCATGCCCCGTGCGAGCCAGCGGCGAAACGAAAGTACAACGCGGGCACTGGAGATATGCGCCCATTGCGCCTGGCTGCTCAGGGTGCGCGCGCCGCCGACGCAGATGCCGCGGCCGCGGACGCTGTGAATACAGTTGACGCCGGCCTCGTTAAGTTTCCCAAGTTGACTGGCGCTCAGCGGCAGGGCCTGGTCGAGCACACCGTCTAGCGACTCGTTACCCGGCGCTTGCTGCGGGCCGTAGCGACGGTCGAGCCTGGCAATCAACCCGGCAACATGACCGCATGCTGGCACGGTCGAAGCCGTCGCCATCGCCAGCGGGTCGCGACCCGTGTCAAGGAGGCGCCAGGCCGTGGGCACCGCGTCGTAAGCCACCACGCCGTTGCGCTTCGGCACCGCGTCGTGCGCCAACGCGTCGTCGCGCGTCGGGTCGGGTGTGACCCATGGCCCATAAAGCGCGCCGTAGCGCGAGCGCATCCGGCTGGCCGTGCGCGTCCACATCGCCACCAGATCCATCGGCGTGTCGGACTGTCCTGGTGGCGGCGCATCAAGCAATGCGAACCGATCGCCTGCGAACTCGCAATGACGCAGCACGTCCGCCATCAGCGCCAATCGCTCGTTGGGCTCGATCCAGGGGCAGCTCGCGTCAGGTACACACACCAGGTCGATGTCTGAGCGGTCCTCCATCGGGCCGCCAGGAGCGAGCAGGCGCATCAAGGCCTGCGCATCAGAAGGCTCGTCGTCGGGTGCGGTGAACAGGACACAACGGCTGCCGCCGTTGGCGAAGAAACCAAACACTGCCGGACGCAGATAACTGCCTTCAGCAGGTGCGATGGCACTCCCCCACAGCTTATCGTCCCAACGGTCGAGCACGACTGCACGCGAGCCCGGACGCTCGAACAAGGCTTCGTCGACGCGCGCGTAGCCCACGAAGGCCGGCACGCCAGAAGCCCATTCAGGCGCCACGTCGCGTACCGGCGGCAGGTACTCGATGGTCACGCCGGGCGGAGCGGCGTCGAAGCGCCGCTGCTGCATCGGCGTCGACAGGCTGGGGGCGTCGAAATTCATGCGGGCGATGTATCAGGTCGTCAGCGTCAGGCGGCCAGTTCAGCTCCGCTGCTCGCCGGTCGACTGAGAAATGCGGAAGATCACGAACTCAGCCGGCCGCACGATGGCGACGCCGATCTCGGTGATCACCTGCCCGAGGTCGCGGACTTCGGGCGGATTGAGTTCGGCATCGCACTTGACGTAGAACGCCTCCTGCGACGTCAACCCAAACAACGCGCCGCTGCGCCAGACATTGGTCAGGAAGGCCGTGATGTTGAGGATGATCTTGGACCACAGCTTCGGGTCGTTCGGCTCGAACACTACCCACTGTGTGCCCTGGTCGATCGACTCAGAAAGAAAGCCAGCGAAACGGCGCACGCTGATGTACTTCCATTCGCCGTTGCGGTCGCCGCCGATCGTGCGCGCACCCCAGACCGTGACGTCGCCGTTCATCAGCCGGATGCAATTGACACCCTGCGGATTGAGCAGCTCCTGCTTGGGCTTGCTGACGTAGTACTTGACTTCAAGGGCACCGCGCACCTGCGTGTTGGCCGGCGCCTTGTGCACGCCGCGCTCCTCGTCCGTGCGCGCGTAGATGCCGGCCATGTGGCCACTGGGCGCCACGTAGGTGCGGCCACGGTACTTGGCCGGCACCTTCCAGTCCGGGTCGCTGTCCTGCAGCCGCTTGGCCGGGTCGCTGACCTCGATGTGCGGGAAGTAAAAGGCCGCGTGCGTGCTCTTACGCGGCAACAGATGGCCCAGGGTTTCGTACTGCAATTGCTGGACGTCAAGTTCGCCGTTCTCGTCGATGACGATCGCCGGTGAATCGAGGATGGCGAAGACGTTCTGGTGCGCATCGTTCTCGCAGTAACTTTGGAGTTCCTCCCAGACGTCTTCAGTCTTCGGCAACCCAGGTGCAGCCAGAATGGCAATGTCATCGATCGACTGGAAGCGCTCCAGCGCCTTGCGCAGTTCTTCTACCCCATTTACGCGGCACACGAAGGCCCGCGTGCCGCCGTTTGTGAAAAAGCCGTTGAGCGCATGCGTGAGAAGGTGGTGGCCCAGGCAGATGGGACTGACGCTGCCGTCATCACTGCTGACGAAGCCCGAGAAATCGCCGAACAGGGTGGCGTACTCTGTGAAGTTTGTACACAGCTTGGTCGCAAGCCGCGGTGCCTTGACCGCCTGCCGCACTAGGTAGTACGGGCGCAGCGCCGAGGGCTTCAACAGCGGCGAATCTTCTGGCAGGGGCAGCCCAGTGAAGTCTGGGAGTTCCTGCTCCGCAGGATTGACAGGCGCTGCGGCCGCTGCGGCTGGTGCAGCAGCAGCGGCGTTGGCCGCTGCCATCTTCGTATTGATGTCGTCACGGCGCCGAGTCTCCTTTTCCAGCGCCTCTACAGTCGGTGACAGCGCCCGGTTCGCTTCGACCACGGCGCGCTTGGCAGTGTCATGCGTCGCCTTCGCCGCGGACCGTTGCTCCGGGGTCGCGTCGGCGGGCAGTGAGTCGCGGGCGGTCTTTGCGGTGACCTGCTCTTTGCCAGCATCCTCAACTGCCTTCTGCTGATCCAGCTGCTTCTTGGTGAGGTCGTTAATTTGGTTGCCGATCCCCGTCAGCTGGTTCTGAAACTCGGTCTGCTTCTTCTCGAGCTGGTCACGTCGTTGATCGACTTCGAGTTCGTTCTGCGGTTTCTCGGTGCTGAGCCGCAAGAATTCGAGCAGATCGCGCGTCAGGACGGGGTCGAAATCCGGATTCGGTACCGGGATGTAGACAAAGTCGGGGACGATGCCGATGAAACCGACCGTATTGGTGCCAACGCCCGCGATGGGTTGGCGTGCGGAAGGAATCTCTTCCACGTAAACGCCCGGAGCGGAATAAGCCAGTCTTGCCATGGCGGAACCCCTTGTACTTACACGTCAAACAAAGGTACCGGCCACCATCGGCGACCGGACGAACATAAAGCTAATTCGAAAAGACATCTTGCAGCGGCTCACCTGCGGCGGCGGACGGCCCTCGTTCGCAACCTGCACTGTTGCGACGACAACGTCGTATGCGTTCTCAACTGCTGCCCCGCACCGCAGACAGACGAGGCTGGACGACAAGATCAAACGCCAGCAATGGCGGCAGGCGCAGTCGGTCGGGCACCGGCACGGTGACTGCCCGGCCATGTAGGGGCAGGCCTCGCTCGTCTCTGCCGCTGATCAAATAGTCGCCGGGCGGCAGATCGAGATAGAAGTAGTAGCCGTCCGGGCGTATCGGTGTCTCGACAAACCAGGAATCTGCAACAGTCATTGCAACAACGGCAGTCGCTTCGGAGCCCTTGAAAGCGGCGGCTGAGCGTCGTGATCGCGGCAGGGCAAGCGAAGGTGATGTCGCTGCAATTGTCGAAACCGCTGGCTGCGCGGACAGGGCCTCCATGGTGAGATGGACCACACCCGCCGAGGCCGTTGCACCCTCGCTGCGAGCGACCCTACCGGCCAGGCTGACCCGACGCCGCGAGATCACCCAGCGCCCATCTGGTCCGCGGATCGAATCCGGGCTGCCGACCTGTGGCGAGCTCACGTCAAGATCTCCGTGTCCATCTTGACGCGGACCTCTTTCTCGATGACAACCTTGGAAACCTCGGGTTCGTGCGCTTCGACGGCCAGCGTGACCATGTAGTTAAGTGCCGCCTTGGGCTTTCCGCCCAGGGCTTGCCAGAACTCGCCAAGGCTCTGTAGGCGCCCGGGCTGAAGCGTGGTCACCGGAAGCGGCAGCAACTGGTTCGCCAGGCTGCCCTTGAGCAGCTCGCGCGGCAGCTTGCGGAATCGCAGCAGCGTGCGCATCACCGCACCGAGCAGCTTGTGCTCGTCTTCCGAGGTGTCGCCGTGGCCACCCGGAGAGCCCCCCGGCCACGCAGTGATGAGATACGAGACGTCGACGCGTATGGGCGCGTAGAACAGCGTCGCGCTGCCATCGTCTCGCCGCTCGAGCAGGTCGTCGTTGCTGCGCAGTTCGAGGTTCTCGCGCAGGTCGTAGAGAAACAGGTCGACTGCTGGCAGCTTGACCGAGAACTGGTCGTCCGGCGCCGCGAACGACACTGTGATCTGGTCGCGGACAGGCAACTCGCGTTTGAGCAGCGCCGCCAGCGTCTGATCGAGTTCGTGTAACAAGCATGCCTCCTCAACTTGGTGTTTCAAGACCCCTCGCGCCGCCGACCTTGGCGCGCGCCTCAGACGGCGGAGAAACGTTGGCCAGCCGAGAAAAGATACCGCCAGACTGGACGTTTCCCATGGGCTCTTCCGTACCTTACGCAGCATGTGCCCTTGCGATCGCAGGGCCCCAGAAGAGTTGGACCGGATTGAACTTAGTGTCTCTAATTTGGGCTGCAAGCCAACCCCCTAACATCGAAGTCGCACTTCGGGTAAGCCCGAAGCGACCACTTCATGAGGGGCGTTCGCTTTGCGCGTTAGGGGATGTTTTGGGTGAACTGACCGGGCACCACTACTTGGATCGCGCCGCCCCACAGACACATCAGCTTGCAGTTGCTGTTCAGCGAAGGCAGATGACCTAACGTAACCGTTGGTGAGCCGGGGGTCCAGGGTGCGGTGGTCATCGGGATGCAGGGCATCGGCGTTAACACGCCCATTGCTGCGGTGGTGGCCGCAGCTACCGTCGGATTCGCCGGGCTCATGCACATCGCGAAAGGAGCGATGTTGACAATCGGCTTGAAGTCCATGATGGTGGCGGCCGGCTGACTGCTGGTCATCACGCGCGGCGTTGGCAGCACGATCAGGCTCGAAGGAGCCGCGCCGAAGCTGCATTGCAGCGTTGCGCCGTTGCACACATGTTGAGCCATGGCTATTCGCTTCTATCAGTTTGCCCGGGTGGCGAGCATGCGCTGCTGCAGCGAGCCGGGCAAGAGGCGAACGGCTCAATGTCGCTGCAGGCGAAAAGGAGAGGCGGCGCACTCAGGCTCCTGACCAGACTCCGCGCCGTTGGTTGCGAACAGCCGACGCCAAGCGAGTAGCCGGTCTGAACGAGCAGGGGATGGCTGCATCATCTGGTCAGGCTACGCATCCGTGAAGGAGTCCGAGCCCGAACGGCCGTACATCCTGATTTAGGTCGATGACTGCGACGCCGAACTGTCGAATCTTCGGACATTGCCCTTCGCACCTTGTCCAGCGCGGCTCGTTCGTTTTGGCCTGCCGACAGACCTTTTGTCTTGGGCCGGCGGGTCGTCGACGAATGACCTAGCGATCCGTCGCATGATTTCGAAGCGACGTTGCCTACAGAGCCCTTCAAAATGCACTGCGCAAGGCGTTGTGCAGACATTCCCTGGCGACAGTTTATCGAGGCGACTTGACTGACCCAAACTTTAGTCAATCTGCATGACGTCCATCATTGCAGAACGGCTTGTGGGCGAGCAAGTGCGTTGTCGGCCACCTGATATTGGGATAGCATAGAACGACGAGTACCTACTAGGGGGCCTTATGTCTCTACGACTTGCACGGGCGGAGACTGCCATTTTTGTCGTGTACTTATTCAGTGGTACTGCCCTGGGTCAGTACAGCGCGGCCAACGACCGTATGGTCGACAGCGTGGTGAACGTTGAGTGCGTCGTCGAGTTTCAGGGTGAGTTCTTCCACGGCGGCTCAGGAACGGGCTTTCTCGTCGGCAATGGCGACCGTGTGGTCACGAACAACCATGTCATCGGCGACTGTCATTCAAGGAACCGTATCGACGTGTTGGCGCAGAAGGTCAAACAGCAATTGCTCGAGGAAATAAACCGCACGCGGAAGTTGCCTCCTCAAATGCTGGAGGACCTGAATTTGGCCGATGCAGCTGACTTTGAACGCATGATGCGGGAGCCAGAGATGTTGCGGCAGTACATTGGCCGATGGGTCGACTTGGTTACGGCCGGATTTGCGAAACAGAACTTCGCAGGCATAACGCAGAAGCTGTCAGTCGTTGTGATGGGCAAGACAACCAAGGAGCCCGTGCGTGTCGATGTCGTCAACATTCTTTGGAGCCAGGGAGACAACGAACGTGCGATTGCGATCGGCCTTGACCTTGCCATTCTGCAGCTGGCGCGTCCGCTCGCCGACCGGGCGACGGTGAAGTTCGCCACCGGCAGTTCGGCCCGCATCAACGACGTGGTCTATACCGTAGGGTTTCCTGGCGCCTCTGGGCGGGGCGCGCCATCTGCCCGCTATGTGCCAACAATGAAAAGAGGCATCGTCAGCAAGCTGGGCATCGAGTCTCCCTACGTAAGCGACGAAGCAGTGAAAAAGGGCTTGAAAGGCGCTCCGGTGATCGAGACCGATGCCGCCATCAACGCCGGCAATTCGGGCGGGCCGCTCTACAACGAATACGGCGAGGTGCTGGGCATCAACACCTTCGGTTCCAAGATCGGCGTGGGCGTGGGATGGGCGCTGGACGTCGAGGCCGTGTTGCCCATCTTGCAGGAGCAGGGCATCTCGGTGGCCGACGCGCGGCGCGAGCCGCGCACCTGGATCGAGCTGAACCGCGGCCTGGCCATGGCGGTTGGGGCTGGCCTTGGCGTGCCCGTGCTGGTCGGCGCCGGGGTGCTGGTGAAGCGCCGCCGGCCATCCGCGGCCAAAGCCTATGTGCAGGGATTGTCGGGGCCCCATACCGGCAATCGCATTCCGGCATCCAAGGAACTCGTGTTCGGCCGTAACGCGAAGCTGTGCAATGTGGTCTTCGCTCAGGAGGAAGAAGGCATCAGCGGTAGGCATTGTGAATTGCGATTCGACACCTCGTCGGGCGGTTTCGTGTTGAGCGACCTGGGCTCTGCCAACGGCACCTTCGTTGGCGACGTGAAGATGCGCCCCAACGTGCCAAGGCGCCTGCGCGACGGCGACCAGTTCCATCTTTTTTCACCCAAGTACAAGTTCGAGGTTCGCTCCGGCCGCGAGAGATGAGCGCTGCCCATTACCCTGTTTCGGTTTGCTTTTCCTTAGGAGAATTCGCATGGGCCAGGTGACGAAATGTGACGAGGGTCACTTCTACGACGAGTCCTTGAACAAGAACTGCCCGCACTGCGGATTGGGCGAAATCGACAAGACCGTCATGGCCAAACGCAGCACCGGCGGCGACGAAGTCGACGAGCGAACCATCCAAGCCGGCATCGGCAAGACGCCGGCACGGCGTGAAAGAAGCCAGAGCCGAAAATCCGACGAGGATGTAACGGTGGCCGTATGGCGTCAGAAATCGGGGATCGATCCGGTGGTCGGGTGGCTTGTCTGCCACGAAGGCCCGAACCAGGGACGCGACTACCGCATTCAATCGGGGCGCAACGTCATTGGCCGCGACACGTCAAGCCAGATTTGCATCAGCGGCGACGACACAATCTCGCGAGAGAATCACGCGAAGATTTTCTTCGACACCCGCAACGCAACCTTCCACGTGACGGAAGGGGAAGGCCGCAGCGGCGTGTACGTCAACGGCAGTGTGGTGCTGCAGCCCACCCTGCTCAGTGCCTATGACATCCTGGAGGTGGGCGCGACGAAGCTGGTGTTTGTGCCACTGTGTGGCGAGAAGTTTCGCTGGGACAACAAGAAGTCCGGCGCGCCGGATACCGTGCCAGTGACTGAGCCTAAACGCCGCGACCGGGATCTGGACGAGACCATTGCCGACTGAACGCCGTCCCCCCACGTCTTTCGGGGCTCTCCATGAAACTTAGTCACCAGGCCGCCATGGTCGGCCTGTTCTTGGCCATGACCGGGTTGAACGCCGCCAGCCTGCGCATAAGTCAGCTGGCCGACCGTTCCCCGGACCTGATGGTGTTTTTGGCTGCGGACGCTTCGGCTGAACCCCGGTCCGTGACTAAGGAGGGTGCCAAGGCCGCGCTGGGCAAGCTCACGCTCGGAGTAAAGGACGCAAAACCCTGGAACCAAAAGGACGGCGCGTCGGTCGTGGTGGCGGTCGACGTGTCGTCCTCGATGAAGGCCGTCGACTTCCCGGCGATCCAGCGCGCGCTGGCCGAGGTGCTGGCCGGCCTCCCGCCGTCAAGCAAGTCCGCACTGCTCACCATCGGCACCGATGCGAAGACCGAGGTCGAATTCGGTCCGGTCGATGCCGTGCGACAGGCGGTGGGAGGATTGGCACCCGAGGCCACCCGAACAGCGCTTAACGAAGGCATATTGGCCGCGCAGGCGCTTGCCGCTCGCGGCATCAATGGCTTGCCGCTGCGCCGTTTTGTACTGCTGGTGACCGACGGGTTCGACGACAGCAAACGGGCAGTCGGCAGCAACGAAGTGATATCGGGTGTTGCCCACGGAGACATTCCGATCTTTGTCATCGCGGTGACGGGCAAGCAGCGCTCGGCGGGTCTCGAACCGTTGGGGCAGATGGCGCGCGCCAGCGGCGGCGGCTTCATCCAGACCACGCCGTCGCGCGTTGCGGAGGATCTGAAAGCCCTTGTGGCCGAGGCCCTTCGCGTCGACTTGCTGACCGTCGATTGCACGGCATGCCCGCGCGATGGCGAAGTGCGAATGGTGCAGATCAGCGTGATCCGAAATGGCGGCGAGGTTACGGTTGCACGCGGCACTTGGCTTTTCGCCGCATCGCCGCCTCTGCAGCCGCCCCCGTTTGCCGATGTTAAGCCTCGTCCGCCGGCGCCACCCGACCACGACTGGCTGGCGAAAGTGCAACTGAAGCTGAAAGTCGTGTGGCCCTGGCCCTTGTGGCAGCTGGCTGTGCTGCTGCTTTTGCTGCTTGCCAGCGCGGTCGCTGGCGGCATGGTCTTGTGGCGCAAAGCTCAGCACAAACGACAGACCGTGACCGTGATCAAGGACAACCCGCCCGACATCCACGTCGTCATCGGCATTCCGCCGCAGGTATCGTCTGAGCCGCCGGGGACGTCTTCGCCGCAGGTGTCCTTGACCGTGGACGTGTTGGACGTCGGCCGCATGCATCTCGTGGTCGGCGCCGCCGACGTGGTGTTGGGGCGCAGCGCAAGCGCGAACGTGAGCGCCGAGAAAGACGGCGAAGCCTCGGGTCGGCATGCCGCGCTGTACGTGGAGAAGGGCGTATTGATGGTGCGGGACCTGGGCTCAGCCAACGGCACCGCCTTGAATGGAACCCGCATAGTGCGGCCTGAACCCGTTCGCGACCGCGACGTCGTCCGAATCGGCCGCACCGATGTGCGCATCTACTTTGGGCGCCTTTGATCATGTCGCCCCACAAGCCCCGGCTCGACATCTACCCCTTCTCCGATCGTGGCCAGCGCGAACACCAAGAGGACTATTTCTATACGGACCCGCCAATGCGTGATGGCCGGCCATGGCTGGGCACTGTCTGCGACGGCATGGGCGGGCACGCGCACGGAGACATCGCGAGCCAGGCCGGTGTTCATGCCATCACGCGGGCCTTTGACGCGGCGGTCGCGAGCGGCGAGAGCACCGACCGCGCCCTGACTGACGCCACGCGCCATGGCCACGATGCCGTGCTCCGAGCTGCCGAAGAAGCGGGCTCGCTCGGCGACATGGGCTCCACCGTGATCGCCTTCGCTGTCGACGGTCCCACCCTGCACTGGTGCAGCGCCGGAGACTCGCGGCTGTACCTGTGTCGCGCCGAAAAGGTTCTGCAGTTGTCGCGCGATTTCACCTTGGGCGAAGACATGCGCCAGGGCCTGTCCGGCGGCGGATGGACCCAGGAAGACATCGAGACAAGCCTGAAACCTAACGCGCTAACCAGCTTCATGGGTACCGACAACTGGCGCTCGGACTCTGGCAGCAAGGCACTCCAGCACGGCGACATCTTGGTGGCTTGCTCGGACGGCGTCTACGGCACGATAGAGAGCGAAGGCATCCTCGCAGCCTGCCGCAGTGGCGCCGGAATGGCCACTGCCCAGCAAATCGCCGAGAACATGCAAAAGCGAGTGCTCGAGGTCGGCAAGAACCACCAGGACAACAGCACCGCCATCGTCGTGCGATTCCTGAAGGATGGAAAAGACGAGTCTCGCAGCGGCTTGCCAACGTCCAGGGTGTCGCCGATGGCCGTCGGCTCGGTGTTTGCGGTGACGGCAGTGATCGCCGTTGCGGCGATTCTCGTTCTTAAGGTGCCGAAGGATAGCGACCTGAACAAGTTGGATCCACTACCCTCGGCACCGACACCGGCACCGACACCGACACCGACACCGGCACCGGCACCGGCACCGGCACCGGCACCGGCACCGGCACCGGCACCGTTTGCCCCGGCGCTGCCAGCCCCACCCGCACCCGCACGACCGCCGCAGCCTGGACCGTCCGCACCGCCCGCACCCGCACCTGTCCAACCGCCCATTGACGAGAAAGGCATAAAGGTCCAGTTGGGTAAAGTGACAGCTCTGCTCAAGAACAACAAAGCCCAGGAAACAATCGATCAGGTGGATTTGCTATTGGCCGGTGTCAGCCCCCGGCCGACCGGTCCCGCCGCCACGTTCCAGAAGAATCTGTACAAGTTGCGGGACGAGGCCTGGATGAAGCGCCTACAGCTTGAGATCGATGTCGCCAACGCTGGGCCCAAGGCCGGGTTGGGCGCCCGCCTGGGCGAAGTCGCACAACGAAACCGGAAGATCCTGGCCGAGATCCGCGGCGTTCAGGAGCGCAGCAAAGCGGTGGCGCTTCTGGTGAAGACCGAGACGAGTTCAAAAACGGCACAGCAGGCGGAGTTAAGTAAAGCCGAGGAGACCACAATAATTGTCGTTCCGCCCGCGCCTGGACCAGTGCCAACGCCAACGCCAACGCCGACGCCTGCGCCAACCCCTGCGCCGATGCCAGCGACAGCGCCCGCGCCAACCCAGGAGAGGGAAACGTCGGGCGGGAGAAATCCTTTGAAGATCCTGAACGGCGAAACAGTGCCCGCACCCGAGACTTCATCGCCCGATGCGTCGAATGCGGCTTCGAAGTCGGGGTAAGGGCGGCTGCCGCCCGACCGGATTCCAAACCTTTTGCCGACAAAATGACACGCTGCCCAGCCTGTTTCGCGGAAAAGAGCCGCGTGGTCTGCGAGTACTGCGACTTCGACGAGTCGGTCGGGCCGCGAACGATGTGCCTGCCCTTTCACCACACGCTGAATGGCGGGCGGTACGCCGTCGGGATCATTCTCGGGAACCCTGGCGGTTTCGGCGTGGCCTACAAAGCGTGGGACCATGAGATCCACGCCATCGTGGTGATCAAGGAGTTCCAGGGCGTAGCGTCAGAACACGTCTCGCGCGTGCCGGGCGAAGGCCGTATACGTGTCGCCGACGAGTTCGCCGAGGAGTATCGGTTCGGGCTCGAACACTTCCGCCGTGAGGCCGACATCACGAAGCGGTTCAACGACCGCCACATCGTCAGAGTAGACAAATTCTTCAGCGAGAACAACACCGGCTATTACGTGATGCCCTTCGTCGAAAGTGGCGACCTCCGCGCCTACATGGCTGGCAAAAGAGGCCGCGTGCCTCCGAACGAGGCCTTGTCCATTGCGCGCGGCCTGCTTTCGGCACTTTCTGTGGTGCATGCCAAGGGGTATCTGCATTGCGACATCAAACCTTCGAATGTGCTGCTCACGCACAAGAAGAAGGCCATCCTGATCGATTTCGGGGCAGTGTGGGAGAAGATCAGCAAAGAAGGGCCACGCCACTACTCGGAGAAGTACGCCCCGCCCGAACTGCTGGCGCGCAATGTGTCGGAGTTGGGCGACTGGAGCGACATTTACCTCTTGTGCGCTACCTTGTACGAATGCTTGTCCGGAGAGCCGCCGCCGCAAGCCCGGACCCGAATCCGTGCCCAAAGGGACCCATTGGTTCGGATCCAGGACCGGGTGGGGCCGATGGACGCGGCACTGGCTACCCTCATCAACAATGGCCTGGCCTTGCCCATCAACAAGAGACCGCCCGACGCTAGCGCTGCGCTTGCATTGCTCGAAGGGAAAACTATTCCTGGCCATGACTACTCCGGGACAGTTCACCCCACGGTCATCGGCACAAATCGTGCCCATCCGACAGTCATACCTTCGGCTCTGAAGCACTCGCCGTGGCCGCCGACGAAGCCCCAGTGGCTCGGCCTCGCCCCTCTGGCCGCGGTAGCGGGCATCGGCCTGCTGTCGTCCGACCCCAGCGCGTACTTCGCTGGCCCTGCCAGCGTGCTGATGGGGGGTTATGGCTTGGCTTGGGCAGGGTGGGTCCATCGCAGCGGAAGGAAGCTGCCCCCCCTGTTGCCTGACGCCCTTGCCCTTGAACTCACCTTTACATGGGAAGGGATGGAACCGCTGAGTCGCACCATGCTGGCAGGCGAATCGCGGGTCGTAGGACGTTCGGCCAGGGCCACCTTGCGTATCGCGAATCAACGGATGTCGGGCGAACACGTCAGGATCACGATGTCTGCGTCTGGCGAATGCACGCTCGAGGACATGCAGTCCACCAACGGCACTTTCATCGAACTTGCCACCGACCACGGCACCGAATGGCAGGAATTCAACGTCATTACCGTGCGCGAGGGCCGCTTCATGCTGGGCCAGCAGCAAGACGGTGGCGTCTTGCTCGACATTCGCCAGACCACTGTGCCGACATGAGCGCCACTCTGACCGCCCGCTGCCATGAATGCTTCGCTGACGCCGTGCTCGACGGCCTCTGCGGCAAGTGCAAATCCGACCACACCGGGATACGGCGCGACCGACGCGCCTTGCAGCTGTGGAAAACGGTCGAGAACAAATACCGTGTCGGCAAGGTGCTGGGCGCGGGCGGCTTCGGCATCACCTACATCGCCGAAGATGTGCATCTCGGCCGGCGCGTCGCGCTGAAGGAGTACTTTCCTTCCGGCCTCGTCTCCCGTGCTGGCGATGGCATCGCCGTCGCGTTCAACTCCTACGATGACGAAGCGCCGTTCGGCCGCGGCCTCGACAGGTTTTTTCGCGAGAGCAAGCTGCTGGCGATGTTCGACCACCCGAACATCGTGCGCGTGCATGAAGTGTTCCAGGCCAACGGCACTGCCTACCTGGCGATGGAATACCTCGACGGCATGACGCTGAAGCAGTGGCTTGCCGACATCGAGCGCTTCGAATTGAAGAAGGCACTGCGGCTGATGGATTTCGTGTTCGATGCCTTGCGTGCCGTGCACGGCAAGGACATCGTGCACCGTGACATAAAGCCAGACAACATCTACATCACGAGTGCCGGCCGAGTGCTGCTGCTCGACTTCGGCGGTGCCAAGCAACTCACTGCAGAGGGCGACCGCAGCATGGATGCGATGTTCGCGCACGGTTATGCCGCGCCCGAGCAGTACTTTTCCGATTCTGGCAAGGTCGGCCCCTGGACCGATGTCTACGGCGCTGCGGCCACTCTGTACAGAATGTTAACGGGAGAAAAATTGCCCAGCGCTCTCGAACGGCATGCAGATGACCCGGCGCTCGACTGGCATGGCACCGACGTGCCGGCGTCAGTGCGCCGCGCGGTCGCGAAGGCTGTGTCGCTGATGCAATCGGCCCGTTTCCAGACCATCGCCGATCTCGACGAAGCCGTGTCCTCGCCAGCTTCTTCCCGCGCCGACACCAAAACCGACACCCTAAGAACCAGCAATACTTCGGAGGCCGGCGTGACCGGGGCCGGGACTGACACCTGGCAGCCCACACCGCGGCCGAGAACCGCGCAGATCGCTCTGGTGGCGACGGCACTTGTGATTGCAGGAGTCGTTGCATGGCAGTTCCGGCCGGTCACGCCAACGGACGTCATTGTCCAGGCTCCATTGCCCCTCGCGGCACCGCCCGCCTCCAGCTTGGCGGACGCACGCACGAAGAAGATACTCAACAATATGCTCGAAAGCGCCGAAGGCAATCGCTGGGCTGAGGTGGATGCTTCGGTGCTGTCGATCCGCCCTCGCGATGCCACTGGCGCCACTGACAAATCACCGCGCCGCTCGGCACTGCTCTCGGCGGCCGACGAAGCTGTCGGCAACGGCAACTATGCGCGCGCATCGGAATTGATGCTTCGCGCCACGGCCGAGCAGCCCAACGATGCCAGGGCTTGGTTCACGCTCGGGTATGCGGCAATGCGCCTTAACCAGCCCGACGAGGCGCGGCGGGCCCTGACCAACGGACTTGCATTGGCAGCCGACAACGGCGGCGCCTGGGCCATCATGGCCGAGTTGCTGGCGGTCAGCGAGGCCGAAGTTCAGTCCGCCGCCGCCCTGCAGCTGGCCGTGTACTTCTCCGCAAAACGAGCCGACATGCTTGAGCAGCTGACGCAGTCCGACTACGTGGCGCCGCAGCTCAGGGCGATCATTCGCAAGCAAGGTGTTGCACTCGAACGCTTACCGGCGAGGACACCATGAAAGCAGGCTTGATTGCCCTTTGCCTCTTGCTTGCCCAGGCCTCATTCGCGCAGACCGTGGTGCGGGCGGCCTTCGACGTGGATCGTGTGCCCGTCAACCAGCCCGCCACCGCGACCATCGCCTTCGATCGCACTGACCGGGTCTGGTGCGGCTTGCGCATCATCTTCGGCGACGGCGAGGTGCGCGAGATGCGCGTCGAGCAAGTCCCAGTCGTGGTCACGAAAGCCTTTGCCCAACCGGGGACCTATGCGATGAATATCGAAGGCGCCTTCGTGGGGAGGGGCCTAAAGTCGGCCCTCGCTTGTTCAGGCAGCGCGACGTCGGGACAGCTGACCGTTTTCGACCCGGTGGAAGAAGAGCGCAAGGCCCAGGCGGGCCGCGCCGCTAAAGAGGCTGACGATGCCAAAGTGCGGGCCGCGGAGGAGCAAGTGAAGGCTTTGCAGGCCCGGACGGCCGAGCTTGAGCGAAAGCACAAGCTGCAACTCGAACAGCAGGCCAACCAGAAGCAGCCCGTAAAGGTGCCTCCCGTGGAGCCAAAACGCCCGCCAACGTCCACCAAGATCCCGCCCAAACCGCAGTCCCCTGCGGCCAGCAAGCCGCGCGACAAGGTTCCGGTCTTCTAGCGCCACATCGGCGACTTAGGGCCTGTCAAACAATAAAGTAGTCATTTTGGTTCGGATGCTGGACGTCCACGGTCCATGCATGGTGAATCCGCCATGAGGCAGCGCTGGGAATTGGTTCGAGGGCATCTGAACGAGCGACAGCGGCGGGTCTCGGCGGCTGCCGAGGCAAAAAAGATCGGGCGCGGTGGCGTGGCTCAAGTCGCTGCCGCGACAGGACTTGCGAGAGACACCATCAGTGCTGGGCTGCAAGAGTTGGACGCGCCGCACAACGAATTCATGGGCGGTGTCGTTGCGGCTCCACTGGGCATGGTCCGCCGCTCCGGGGGCGGGCGGAAGTCGACGGCGCTGAAGGATCCAAGCCTGGTGCCTGACTTGCTGTCGCTGGTGAACCCGACGACGCGTGGCGATCCGTAGTCGGCCCTGCGCTGGAGCTGCAAGAGCCTGCGTGTCTTGGCCGATGAGCTCAAGCGCCTGGAGCACAACGTCAGCCACGTTCTGGTGGGGCAGTTGCTGAAGGCGCAGGGCTACAGCCTTCAAGGCAATGCCAAGGTCATTGAGGGCAACCAGAGTCCCGACCGCAACGCGCAGTTCGAACACATCAACGCCACTGTCGAGGCCGCACTTGCCGCTGGCCAA